>Ga0160428_1000013_pt1 | contig 257952 bp, 225 predicted proteins | sample SolpanmetagenomM_FD_108198 | JGI IMG/M metagenome (GOLD analysis project Ga0160428, IMG submission 108198) | Solar panel surface microbial communities from Lawrence Berkeley National Laboratory, California, USA - M | ecosystem: Engineered > Built environment > Solar panel > Unclassified ... | reverse complement strand
TCGTACTGACGCGGCTGCTCGACTACGGCCACCATAGCTATTGGGTACTGCTGACGATCTCGGTGATTCTGAAGCCTGCCTTTAGCCTGACCCGTCAGCGCAATTTCGAGCGCATCGGCGGTACACTGGCCGGGGGACTCGTAGGCGGCCTGGTGCTGACGTTTATCGATAACCGACCGGTACAAATTGGCTTTATGATCGTGTTTATGATCGGGGCTTACAGTGCGCAGCGGGTCAACTACATCGTCATGGTCTTTTTCCTGACCCCCTACATCCTGATTCTTTTCAACTTTCTGGGCATCAATTATCTGGGTGTAGCCGAAGAGCGTTTTCTCGATACACTCATGGGTGGGTTGCTGGCGCTGGCGGCTGGCTATGTGTTGTTTCCCCGCTGGGAATCCGATCAGTTGCAGCAGCCGATGCGGAATACGATACGGGCCAATCTACGCTACGTACAGGTGCTGCTCGACTGCCTGACGAGCCGCACACCCAGCCTGGTCGATTACAAGCTGGCGCGCAAAGACGTGTATGTGTCGTCGGCCAATCTGTCGGCCGCCCTCGACCGGATGCTGTCGGAGCCGAAGCGCAAGCAACGCAATGAAAAGCTGATTTATGAATTTGTGGTGCTGAATCACATCCTGTCGGCCAATGTCGCCACGCTGACGTCGGATCTGCTCAACGAACCGTCGAAAACGTACCCCGCTCCGGTACAGCGCCCCGTCCGGCGGGCGATCATTAGTTTAACCGACGGGCTCCATCGGCTCGGTGAACCTCGTAGCGGCCCGGCTGAAACGCTTACGGTGGAATCGCCCCCCGCTCCGCCCCCACCCGACGACGCGCAGCTCAGCGAGCACCTCAACTTCGTGCAACAGGTCAGCAGCGACATCAGCAAGGTTATCGACCGGATCAACGGGCGGTAGTTGTGTAGCCCAGACGTCCACGTCTGGAGGGCGCGATAGCGACCAGAAAAGCTACCGCCCGAAGAAGTTGCCCTGACGGGCACCAGACGTGGACGTCTGGGCTACACAGCTACCGCCCACCGAAAACCGTAAACCCTATTTCGCTTCCTCGACTGTTTCCTGGGCTTCGTTGAGGTCGTTGCCTTCGGGGCGGGGCTTTTCGATGTGCGGCCGTTCCGCGTCGGGAACGTAGGTCAGCTCGATAAACATCGGGAAGTGATCGGAGCCGACGCCGGGCAGCCGCCTGATGCGCTGCAACTGGAAGTGACACGACACAAACACGTGGTCGAGGGGCCACCGCAGCAGCGGATACTTCGCATGAAACGTATTGAACAGCCCCCGGCCGATGCGCGGGTCAAACAAACCGCTGATGCGTTGGAACAGTCGCGTCGTGTGCGACCAGGCTACGTCGTTCAGATCACCCGCAACAATCACCGGCTCCGACTGCTTCCGCGCTTCCCGGCCAACCAGCACCAGTTCGGCGTCACGCTCCGTCGAGCGGTAGTGTTCAGTAGGGCTGGGCGGCATCGGGTGAACGCCATAGAAGTGAATCGGTATACCCGACGGCAGCTTGAACTGCACGTAGACCGAGGGAATATCGTCCTGAATCAGATGGCGCAGTTCGTGGCGCGTCATCGGCAGCTTCGAGTATAGCAGCAAGCCATAGGTGTTTTCCAGCGGGTGCAGAATCTGGTGCGGATACCGGCTTTCGATGGGCTGCATGTCGTTTTTCCAGCGCTGATTCGTTTCCAGCAGCATGACTACGTCCGGCTCGTACTGGTCGATCAGCGACAGCACCTTGCCCGACTCCCGATTGTACTGGAATACGTTTGACACCAGTAGCCGAATCGTGTTATCGGCGTCTGACGGTTCGCTGTTCGTGCGCCGGATGACCTGTTTTTTCGCCAGTGCCGTAAACGGATAAATCAGCCACGACTGGTAACAGAGCGTTATCAGCAGACCGATCGGTACCAGCACCAGCCAGTCATCGAAGTAATGATTGCCAAACCATCCCCACCCGATCAGGCCCAGAGCCGCCAGCAGGGTCAGTTGCAGGTGCGGAAAATCCCAGATACGAATCCACCAGTAATCGAGCGGAATGAGATTGATAAATGAGACGACAACGATAAAAACAGTGTAACAAATCAGCACTAAATCGGGTGTGGGCATACACGTAAACTCGTAAAGCAACTGGGTAAAACCGTGAACCTATCGTTACAACAGCGCGATACCATCGTCGCGAATCTCGATTTTGCGGTCTTTGTAGAGGGTACCAATTGCTTTCTTAAACGTCTTCTTACTCATCTCCAGTACGCGGTGAATCTCCTCCGGCGGGCTGCTGTCATTCAGCGGCAAAAAGCCCTTCTGCTGACGTAACGCGTCGAGAATCCGCTGCGCGCTGGGTTCGACGTTTTCAAAACCCATCTGCTGCAAACTTACATCGACCCGATCATCGTCGCGGATACGTTTGACGAAACCGGGCATCCGGTCGCCTACCTGCACCGGCCGAAACAGTTCGTTGTGATACAGCAGCCCCTGATGTTTGTCGTTGATAATTACGTTGACACCCAGATCAGTAATCTCGTAGGCCAGCAGATCGACGGGATCATTGGCTACCAGATCGGACGCATCGGGATCGAGGAAGCGACTGACCTTGCTCGACGCCACCAGCCGACCGGTCTCTTCGTCCAGATATAGATAGACCACATACCACTCCCCTTCCTGCATGGGTTTGCTCTGCTCACGGTAAGGCACGAGCAGGTCTTTCTCCAGCCCCCAGTTCAGAAACGCCCCAACGTTTGACACGGCTACCACGGGCAGCGGGGCAAATTCGTCGCGCATGATATGGGGCGTCAGCGTCGTGGCGATGGGCCGGTCTTCCGAATCCGTGTAGATAAATACATCGATTTCGTCGTCGACCCGCAGGTCGTCCGGCACGTACTTGTTGGGGAGCAGCACGTCGTCGCGGTCATCGGTGGGCGTTCCCAAGAAGAACCCGACGCTGGTCTGACGCAGGGCAATAAGTTTGTTGATTAGGCCAATTTCGAGCATAAGCGCAGGGAGCTTGTCCGGCAAAAGTAATGATAAACTGACGCGCAACGGGACTTTCGTCCTGTACGGTTGGAGCGACTTTTTAATAAACCATACGTAGGCAACGTAGTTAATTACGTAGCCGCCACCAGCGGTTTTAATCGCAACAACGTATGAATACCGAGCAAAATCTAAGTGGTAAAAAAGTAGCCATCCTACTGTCGGAAGGCTTTGAAGAAGTGGAAATGACCAAGCCCCGGAAGGCGTTGCAGGATGCGGGCGCTACAGCCCATGTCATTGCGCCTAAAGGTGGTGACGTGAAAGCCTGGGACATGACCGAATGGGGCGATACGTATGACGTAGACCTGGCACTCGACGCGGCCGACCCGACCCAGTACGATGCATTGCTGCTACCCGGTGGCGTTATCAACCCCGACAATCTTCGTCAGGATGACAAGGCGGTTGCTTTCGTAAAGCATTTTTTCAATGAGCAGAAGCCCGTGGCGGCTATCTGCCACGCGCCGATCATGCTGATTGAAGCCGATGTTGTCAACGGCAAGACGATGACCTCCTTTCCGTCAATCAAGACAGATCTGAAAAATGCAGGGGCTAACTGGGTCGATCAACAGGTGGTGACCGATGGTAACCTCGTCACGAGCCGCAACCCCGACGATATCCCAGCCTTCAACAAGGGCATGATCGAGCTGTTCGCTACGGGTGTGAAAGCCAACGCCTAATCAACAGACAACCGATCAACGCAAACAGGGCCACGGCTATAAGTCGTGGCCCTGTCTTTTTGTGTATAAACGCGAAATCTCGCGTCCCAGCGTGCGTCAGCAACAGCCATCCGGGCGTAGAGACGCGAAATCCCGCGTCTCTACATTAGTCGATCTTCATGCGAAACACCTCATACGGGCGTGTTCGGGTCGACTTGCCGCCGTTGTTCTTAGCCATGTGATCGATCTGCGACGTCGTGATGTACAGGTATCCGTTGTAGATCGCGTATGTATCGGGCCACTGCAACAGCGTTTTGTCAGTTACCAGCGTTTCGCGTTTCAGCGGGGCTTTCGTACCGGCACTCACGTCAAGCCGAAGCATGGTGTAGTTCAGAATATCGCCCAGATACAAGCGGCTCTTGCTGTCGATAATCATACCGTCGGTCGTCGTGTAACGGCCCAGCGTGTCGACCTTCCCGGCCAGATCTTTATCACCAATTTTTTCGTCGAGCAGGTACTTCGTCTCGATTCGAAACAGCCGGTCGTCCGACAACGCTTTGTAATACAGCGTGTTGCCGTCGGGCGTCAGGGCCAGCCCGTCGGAGTTGAACACGACGGGGCCTTTGTTGTCGCGCAGTTGCCGACCGTCGATGACGAATTTGAATTTCGGGTCTGCCTTTACCGACGGGTCGCCCTGCAACGCCATGCGGATTTTGCCGCTTTTGATGTCGACAATGGCGATGCCGCCCTGCTGCGATTCGGTGATGTACACGACCTCGCGTTTGGTGTCGACACGAATGTCGTTGAGGTAACTCTGCGGTCCGACGATCCCTTTAAACGAATAACTCTTGATGACTTTGTTGGTCGACAGGTCGAAACAGACCAGCTTGTGTGCATCGCGGTAGACACCCGCCTGCTTGGGGCTGGCCGGATCGATCACCCACAGCCGGTCTTTATCATCGACAAACTCCGACTGCACACATACCCATTTATTAGTCGGGTCCTGACCCATCTTCCAGTTGTTCCAGCTTTCGTCGGGGTACGGTTTTTTGGTACCGTCTTTCATCACCTCCACCAGCGCGTACTTGTACGTATCGGTCCAGTACGGGTAATTGATAAACATCCGCCCCGTTTTCGACACGGCGATACCAGTTATCTGATAGGTGTCGTCTTTAAAGACGGGTTCGAGTTTGGCGTTCTGCGCCGAAGCGGTTAGTGCCGAAGCAAACAGCAGACCCGCAACGGCTGTCTGCCGAAAAAAAGCATGTATCATAACGTTATAGAAAATGAATACTGTGCGCTCAAAAGCGAAGCACACAACCTGCTTAGTAACTTGTCAGGTATCCATTCGGTTAGATAGCAGGCTGGATATTCTATTCGACGGGATATTTTCGGGATCAGGCGCGGATAGTCAAAAAAACGTCCGGCCATCGTAGACGGCCGGACGCAGGGAACAGGTTACGGTGATGAGTGCTAGAAAAGATTTGGGTAATCGGTGATGATGCCATCGACGCCCAGTTTGACCAGACTTTCTATTTCCGGCTTCGTATTGACCGTCCACGGGATGATCTGCATCTTTTTATCGTGGCAGAATGTCACCGTTTCGTCCGTCACCGTTTTGTAATACGGACTGTAGATGTTGGGCGTGAAGCCGAGCGTCGTCAGGTTCTCCGCTACTGTTTTCGGGTTGGCCGTCAGATACGCCAGCGTTACCGACGGGTACTGCTTGTGAATGAGTTGCAGCGGCCGCGCATCGAACGACTGAATGTTGTAGCGGTTACCCAGTTTCTGCTGACAGATCGGCATTACCAGCCGGACAAACTCCGCCGGGCCGGGGTTGTACACGCTGTCCGTCTGCGGACTCATCTTGATCTCGATATTGTAGCGCGGCATGGGCAGCTTTTTCGCTTTTGCATACGCATCCACCGAATCGATCAGTTCAGCCAGCAATGGTTTATACGCCCGAAAATTCTGCTGCTCCGGAAACTGTGGGTGCTTCCGGCTGCCTACGTCGTACTTCTTAATCTGATCGTAAGTCAGCTGGTACAGGTTGATGCCTTTCTGCTCATCGGCCGTCACGGGCGTGCCATCGGGTTTGGTCGTGATATCGGCCGACATATACGGATCGTGCGACACGACGACCTGCTTGTCTTTCGAAATAATCACATCCAGTTCCAGCGTTTCGACCCCAATATCAAGGGCTTTTTTCATGGCCTGAATCGTGTTTTCAGGCATCAACCCCCGCGTACCCCGGTGCCCCTGCCGGTTGAGTTTGGTCTGCGCCAGCAGTGGTTGCGTGCTGATAATCAGCAGGGCAAGAATCAATTTTTTCATGGAGAATAAATCTTGTTTACCTGTCTCAGACAGCATCCTGCTGTCGTGTGCGAAGTTTGTAATCATCCACACGACAGCAGAATGCTGTCTGAGACAGTTTTATCAGAAACTATACCGAGCGCCAAGCTGAATCTGGAACGGATCGCCGGTCGGCACGACGGCTCCCGTGTTGTTGACCCGGTAGTTGTACTGCTGCGTCGACTGACTGAAGTTAGGCACAGCGGCATTTCCTCCGCTAGCCGGAATACCCAGTGCGTACAACGCCTGCGACGACAGCGACCGGTTTGTACCCCGGTTGCGGTTCAGCAGGTTGGCGAAGTTGAAAATATCGGCCGATACCTCGATTGCGTGGTTTTTGTAGATACGGAACCGCTTCAGTGCCCGGATGTCGAGTACGCCGTAGAAGCTGTTGATACCGCCATTCCGCTGCGCAATCTGACCCGAGTAGGTTTCGATGTAATTCTTCAGGCTTTGGCTGGCGTCAGGGTTGTCGAGCAGGGTTTGCAGCCCCGTACGGACGTTGGCCGGTACTTCCGAATTGTTGCGGTCGAACACAAAGGCAAGGTCATTGGTCCCGACAAAGTCACCGTTGGTGTTAGCCCCCGACAGCAGCGAATAGCGCGTTCCGCCGATACCCGTGTACCGAACGCCCAGCGTGATGCCGTAGAACGACGGCAGCGTACCGTAGAACACAACCTTATTGCGGAAGTGATTGTCCGAATACGTCATGTTGCTCAGGTTGCGCGGATCATCTTTCACGGGCAGTACCAGCGTCGCCGTGTTGGCCACGTTACCGTTGTACGTCACGTTGTCGCGGGTGCTGTTCCAGGTATAACTCGCCGTGATTTCGCCATCGCGGAAATACTGCCAGGTCGCGTCGACAACGGCGGCAAATTGATTCACGCGTCCCTCGCTGTTCAGCTCCAGCACCCGACCCAGCCTGTTACTGAGCCGACCCAGCTGCCAGTCGCCGGCTCCGTTGGCAGGCATCGACGCCAGCGGCACGTATACACCCCGGTTGGCTTCGTTGGCCAGCCGGAAGAACGGATCGGCCACCATGTTCCGGTCGACGTACATGTAGTTGTTACGACCCAGCGACATATAACCCGAAATACCCACCTTCAGGCGATCAGTCAGGAAGCGCGAGTACGATACGTTGGCCTTGTATAGGGTTGGTACCTTGGCATTCGGCCCCGTCATGTTGATCGTCGGGACCTGATTTTGCGCCAGCGTCGGAATGCTGGCGTAGTTGCTCCGGTAAGCCGCGAAATCGGGCGTCGGCACGTTAGCGCCCCGCACATCGACAGTCGCAAAATGCTTGCCGTCGAAGGTCAGGTTGTTAATCAGCATGTAGTTGTTGATGTCCGACGCAAATACCCCGGCCCCGAACCGGATGAAGTCGCGGTGTTCATTGTTGACGTCCCAGTTAAACTGGATACGTGGCTGCACGATCAGCGTTTTGATTTGATTGTCGGTACGCAGACCCAGTTCACTGAACACCAGCTCGTTGAACTGCGCTTTCGGGTAAGCCGAATAATCGACGCGCAGACCAGCGGTCATTTCCAGCCCTGGCATCAGGCTCGTATTCAGCTGTCCGTAAGCCCCCATGTTCACGATATTGCTGTACACCGTCGGGTCGGCTACGAGCGGTACCTCCCGGTAAAACCGGTAGGGCCGCAGGTTGTTGAAGTTGTCGAGCGCCGTACCGTTTGCATCGTTGATGTAGTGGAAACGGCCGTTCACTTCGCTACCGTAGAGCGATTTGGCATGTGTATACATCAGATCGACGCCAAACGTGTACTGAATCCGGTCGGTGTTGTAGTAAAAGTTATCGACCAGTTGCAACACATTGTTCGTAAACCCTTCCTGCGCAAAGCGGTGACCACCCATCTGAATGTTGGTCGACAACGTCCGTCCATCGACCGTCGATACCACGTTCTCCACGATGTTACGCGGGATGTTAGAAGCAGGCAACTGATCGCCGGGGCTGCTTTTCTGGTACGTGAACAGGTGTTGCAGCTTCAGTTCGTTGGTAATCTTGGGCGTAAAGGTCGTACGCAGTGTAGCCAGCAGGCTGTTGTCGACGTTGTAATCGTTGCCGTACGATTCGTAGAGGTTGATCGCCGTGTTGTCGGCAAGGCCCAGCTTATTGCGGTCGTTGGTGTAATTGTCGCGGATCGTCAGCAGGTTATTGGCATTGATCTGCCAGTCGATACGGGCGAACCCGGCGTCAGTACCCCGGTTTTTGGGAAACGTACCAAACTGCTGCGTATTGGCCATACCGTACTTGCTGCGGGCGATGTCGACATAGCGGTTAAGCGTTGTATTGGTCACGTTGAACCGGCTTTCATCGAGGGGCGTCTGCACGTCGGCAATAATCAGCGGACGCGAATCCTGCTGATGATCCCAGACCACGAAGTAGTGCAGCTTGTCTTTGATGATCGGCCCGCCGAGCGAGAAACCAAACTGATTGGTCGAGAAGGGCACATTGCGCTGATTCCCCCGAATATCGTACTGACTCGACAGCCAGTTGGCACGGGTATAATTAAAGACGCTGCCCGTCAGCTTGTTTGTACCCGCTTTGGTCACGGCACTGACCAGACCGCCACCGGCCCGGCCGTAAACGACGTCGTACTGGTTGGTGATAACCTTGAACTCACGAACGGCTTCAATCGAAATCGAGTACGGTGCACCGCTGCGGCTTGTCGTCGAACCCGCCGATGTCGGGTTCTTGGCGTTCATCCCGTCGATGGTGTAGTTGGTCGATGAGCCAAGTTGCCCCGACAGGCTACCACTATTGTTGGTCAGGGGCGACAGGTTGATAAGCTGCGTAAAGTTCCGGCCGTTAACGGGAAGCGATACCAGCGTTTTGGCGTTGATAGCCGTTGCTGCACCCAGGTTGTCGGTCTTATTTTTCAGACCCGATGCTACGACCTGCACAACTTCCAGGTCCTGCCCGGTTTCCTGCATAGTCAGGTCAATCTTGATATCGTCGCCCTGGTTGACCATATAGCCTGTCCGGCGCTGTTCACCCAGGCCAACCGCCGTAACCGTTACCGTATATGGTCCGCCCAGCGGAATTTCCTTAAACAGGTATTCGCCTTTCACGTTGGTAACGGTACCCGTCGAAAAACCAGTCGACTCGTTACGCACCCGGACAGTCGCGCCGGGCAACGGTGATTTCTGGCCTTCGGTGATGACACCTGAGATAGATGCCTGTGTAGTCTGCGCCCACGTTCGGCCACTAAACAGGCTGATTGTTAACGTAAAAAATAAAAAGAGAGCGTAACGATTCTTCATTGGCTGTATGTTGGTACAATGCAACTGCAAAGAGACGACAACCTTGTTACCTCACCATTACTCAGGTATTACCCATTTATGACCATTAAAACAAACTTAAAAATAAGGCTAACATTCCGGTAATATGCCGTGCTGAGACGCGACCGCCCGGCGGCCACCGTGGAGCGGCCCGGCCTTCGCGGCCCGACCTTCGCGTCAGCTGTACCATCCGCCGGGAAACGTAAAAGCCGTTTGTCCACAAAACAAGAAAGCCGGACATTGCTGCCCGGCTTTCTTCACTACATCAGTCTATATTATTCAGCAACCGTTTCCTGCTTGCGTACCGTAATGGTCAGGCTGTCGCCTTCTCCGCTGTACTCGGCCTGAATCACGTCGCCCTCCTTCAGTTCACCTTTCAGAATTTCTTCTGCGATGGGATCTTCCAGATACCGTTGGATAGCCCGGCTCAGCGGACGTGCACCATACTGCTGATCGTACCCTTTCTCTGACAGGAAATCCTTCGCTTTCTCTGTCAGTTCAACTGTATAACCCAGGCTTGTGATGCGACCCAGCAGTTTGCCCAGCATCAGGTCAATGATTTTGTGCAGGTCTTCGCGTTGCAGCGAGTTGAACACAATCACATCGTCAAGACGGTTGAGGAACTCCGGTGAGAACGCTTTACGCAGTGCACTTTGAATCGTGCTTCTCATCATCTCGTCCTGCGCTTCGGCCGACTTCTTGGTCGAGAAACCAATACCGGCACCGAAATCTTTCAGGTCACGCACCCCAATGTTCGAGGTCATGATGATAATCGTATTGCGGAAGTCAACCCGGCGACCCAGACCGTCGGTCAGGATACCGTCGTCAAGCACCTGTAGCAGGATGTTGAACACATCCGGGTGAGCTTTTTCGATCTCGTCAAGCAGCACGACCGAATATGGCTTCCGGCGGATTTTCTCCGTCAGCTGACCACCTTCTTCGTAACCGACGTATCCCGGAGGGGCACCAACTAACCGGCTGACGCTGAACTTCTCCATGTATTCCGACATGTCGATACGAACCAGCGCGTCGTCTTTGTCGAACAGATAGGTTGCCAGCACCTTCGCCAGTTCCGTCTTACCTACCCCGGTTGGACCCAAGAAGATAAACGAACCAATTGGCTTCTTCGGATCTTTCAGACCAACGCGCGTCCGCTGAATGGCTTTCACCAGCTTATCGATGGCCGACTGCTGACCGATAACCCGGCCTTTCAGTTCATCGCCCATGTTGATGAGCTTCCGGCCTTCGTCGTTCGAAACGCTCGTCACGGGAATACCCGTCATCATCGCGACCACTTCAGCTACGTTGTCTTCGCTAACCGTGTACCGACGCTTCTTGGTATCTTCTTCCCATGCCTGTTTGGCGCGGTCAAGCTGATCGATCAGCCGCTTCTCCTTATCGCGAAGCTGCGCAGCCTCTTCGTATTTCTGGCTCTTGACAACCTGGTTTTTCTCTTTCTTGATGTTCTCGATCTGCTCTTCCAGCTTGAGAATATCTTCGGGAACCGTGATGTTCGAGATGTGTACCCGCGCACCGACTTCATCCATCACGTCGATGGCTTTATCGGGTAGGAACCGGTCAGAGATGTACCGTTCCGACAGCTTCACCGCAGCCTCGATTGCTTCGGGCGTGTAGTTGACGTGGTGGTGCTCCTCGTATTTATCCTTGATATTGTTCAGGATTTCGATGGTTTCATCGATCGACGTGGCGTCGACCATCACCATCTGGAAACGACGGGCCAACGCGCCATCTTTCTCGATGTACTGACGGTATTCGTCAAGCGTGGTAGCACCGATACATTGGATATCGCCACGGGCCAGCGCAGGCTTGAACATATTGGACGCATCGAGCGAACCCGACGCACCACCCGCACCCACGATGGTATGCAGCTCATCGATAAACAGAATCACTTCGGGCGACTTTTCCAGCTCGTTCATCACGGCCTTCATCCGCTCTTCAAACTGACCCCGGTATTTGGTACCAGCGACCAGCGAAGCAAGATCGAGCGTAACGACACGTTTGCCGAACAGCACGCGCGACACTTTCTTCTGTACGATACGCAGCGCAAGTCCTTCAGCGATAGCTGTTTTACCAACGCCCGGCTCACCAATCAGGATCGGGTTGTTTTTCTTACGGCGGCTCAGGATCTGGGCTACGCGCTCAATTTCTTTTTCGCGACCAACGATCGGGTCCAGCTTACCGACTTCAGCCAGCTTGGTCAGATCACGGCCGAAATTGTCGAGAACGGGTGTCCGCGACTTCTCCGAACCTTTAGGATCTTTACCTGCGCCACCGCTGCCGCCACCGCTAAACATGCTGCGTTCGTTGTCGTCATCATCGGTTTCGGGCCCCATCACAGGACGGCTTCCGGAGGATTGATATTCCAGCATCTCCTTGATGATTTCGTAGTTAACATTAAACTTATTCAGAATCTGCGTAGCGACATGATCTTCGTCGCGCAGAATTGACAGCAGGAGGTGTTCCGTACCGATCAGCGGGCTCTTGAATATCTTGGCTTCCAGATACGTAATCTTGAGCGTTTTCTCCGACTGACGGGTCAGCGGGATATTCGCCAGATTCTTCACGTTGTTAGTAGCCGTTCCTTTCGTAGCCTGCTCAACAGTTACCCGGAGTTCATCGAGTGAAATACCAAGTTTCTTCAGCAATCCCACTGCTACACCTTCGCCTTCACGGATCATACCCAGCAACAGATGCTCCGTGCCGATATAATCGTGGCCTAAGCGCAAGGCTTCTTCCCGACTCAGCGAGATAACTTCCTTAACGCGGTTTGAGAATTTTGCTTCCATTCGATTGTAGGGTCTCCTAAGGTAAGCGGTAATAGTAATTTAACGTAGAGTTTCCAGGATTTGTTCATCTGCGGCCGGTGCCTTTCAACGGGCTACACCGACTGCTTTCTACCCAAAATACTGGTCGTTGCCAGCGTACGAAGTAGGTGATTCGCGACTTACCAGATACGCACGGGCGGCCGGTCCCTGACAAAACAAAAGATCAACTCCGCTCAGGTTGGGTACAAAATCGGGACCAAAGTTCTGCATATACGCTACGGGCTGACCAAACAGATGTTCGTGGGCCCGGTTTTGCGGTGTAAGCTGCGAACGGGCGTCAAACTGACCCGGTTCAGCCTCGGCCTGGTACCATTCTGTCAGTACTACGGGTGTCTTTATCTGGAATAATTTCAGACAAATTGTCAGCAGTTGCCAGTTGAGGTCGAACAGGAACGTCCAGTTACGTTCGTAGACCGGTGCCAGCTCAGCCGCGTAATACTCAAAAAACGGTGACCGGGCGTACGCAGCCGTCAGGGTGCGCCAGTGTTGCAGCTGCCATCGTTGCCCGGTATCGATCCGCAGATCGCGAATTGGCAGGTGATGAGTGCCGCGCAATACCGGTACGGTCAGCGACTCGATTTTAGCAGCCGTCCGAACGTAGCACCGATTTCGGTAACTTTGCTTCTGATAGTGTTCCTGCGCTTCGATTCTGACCCGCCCAAACTGCTGTATGCCCGTCAGATAATCCAGACAGGGAAGGTACTGCAAGTCGATAAGTAGTTCAGTTGATTGATGCGACAATTGGTACTTTTCCAATAGAAACGACGGTATCTACCCACAAATAAAGAAAAAAAACAATACGCCCCGCTTAATCATCTGTTTTTTAATTTCCAGTTCCGGTACGCATCGCTTCGTAACGTTGCCCAACTGGTTTTGTCCCTTAGCCAATGCTTTTTTTTCGCCTGCTGGCCCGTCTGCCCCTGTCGTTTCTTCACGGCTTATCAACCTTTCTGTCGGTCGTGCTACACCGGCTGATCCGCTATCGACGAACGGTTATCGAGGAAAACGTACGGCAATCGTTTCCGGAAAAGACACCCAGCGAGGTTCAGGCCATTACCAAAGCGTTTTACCTGAACTTCACAGACCTGATTGTCGAGACGATCAAGTTGCCGGGGCTCAAAGCCGACGAGTTGAAAAAACGGATGGTTTGTCTGAATACCGAGTTACCGATCGGCTGGTTTCAACGCGGATTACCGGTGCTTGTCATGACCTCACACACCGCCAACTGGGAGTGGACGGCTCCATCGCTGGTACTGCACGGTCTTCCGTCGGATAGTATTTACAAGACACTCAGCAGTTCCTTTTCCAACGACCTGATGCAGATCATCCGGAGCCGGTTCGGTGCGGTACCGGTATCGATGAAGGAGTTGCCCCGCCGACTGGTTGCGGCTAAAAACACCCCCCGCCTGATTGGTATGGTGGCCGATCAGGTACCCGACATCCCGGAATATGCCTACTGGACAGACTTTCTGCACCGTGACACCCCTTTCTACCCCGGCTCGGAACGACTGGCCCGCAGCCGTAACCTGCCGGTCATTTACGCCGATCTCCGGCGCGTGAAGCGGGGTTACTACGAACTAACATTCAAACCACTGGCTGAACCACCCTATACCGACCTCGCACTCGGCGCAATCATCGACCGTTACCGTGATCAGCTGGAAACGACGATCCGAGCGAAGCCTTCCGACTGGCTCTGGTCGCACAAACGGTGGAAGCACTGGCGCGGCAAATACAGCTTCCTCGACCCCAAACTGACCTGATACAACCAAAAAAGGGACACCCACCGGCGTCCCCTTTTTGGTTGGACAGGATTAAGAGGATTTTCTCTCTGACACTGACCGCCAAGCTTAATCTGACTCAGCCAGCAGTAAAAAATCCTTTTAATCCTGTAATCCTGTCTAAAAAAACCTACAGCGAATCGCGACGGGCTTTCTCGGCACGCGACGAATCGCGCTTGGCTTTCAGCTTATCAGCTTCGCCCTGAATAGCATAGCCAGCTTTGTCGACGCCTTTGTCGATTGCCTGCCCCGTCTTGTCGACACCGGTAGCCACGGCCTCTGCGGCTACTTTCGCTTTCCGTTTGGCTCCCTGCCCGACTTCACTGGCCGTTTCGCCAATGGCGTTGCCGGTTTGTTTCATGTCGGCTTTCAGGCGGGCCTTGCGCTCAGCTTTCTCCTGCTTGCGCATTTCTTTCTTTATAGCGGTCGAATCCTGGGCTTGTGCACCGATACTCAGGCACAGTCCCAATGCCAGCATTGCAACTACGTTCGTTTTCATACGTCAATGGTGAAATCTGTTCGTTCGTTTACATATCCCCGGCCTGTTTACCGGGTTAGATCAGAGCAATCAACTGCCCGACGATGCGAATTGTTTTCCCGTAACTGGCTCATCTACTCAACGAACCTTCGCAACGATACCATCGTTTTTCCAGTGGGTCTCCGGTCCGTTTCATCTGTACGCTTTTCGTACCTTTGTTGTACTAATACGGCTCTGCCCGCCCGACGTATGTCCGATTCATCCACCGCTTCATCCGGCTCTACCCCGCTGGTTTCTTCGCCCTTTTTTTACACACCCTCGCTGACGGAATACGTCCGGCGGAAAACCAGTACCGTTACGATTGGCGACGTGCCAATGGGTTCCGATTACCCCATCCGGGTGCAGTCGATGACGACCATCGACACGATGGATACGGCTGGGTCGATCGAGCAGTCGATTCGGATGATCGAAGCCGGTTGCGAGTATATCCGCATCACAGCCCCCAGCGTAAAGGAAGCGCAGAATCTGGAGAATATCCGTAACGGACTACGCGCGCGGGGCTATACGACTCCGCTGGTAGCCGACATCCACTTCACGCCCAACGCAGCCGAACTGGCCGCCCGGATCGTCGAGAAAGTTCGGATCAATCCCGGCAACTATGCCGACCGGAAGCGGTTTGAATTTATCGATTACACCGATGCCGCCTATGCCGCTGAACTGGAGCGGATTCGGGCGAAGTTCCTGCCGCTGGTGCGTATCTGTAAGGAATATGGTACGGCGATGCGAATCGGCACTAACCACGGCTCCCTCTCCGACCGGATTCTGAGTCGTTATGGTGATACGCCAGTGGGCATGGTAGAATCGGCGCTGGAATTTCTGCGCATTTGCGAAGACGAGCAGTATTTCAATATCGTACTGTCGATGAAGTCGAGCAACCCGCAGGTAATGGTGCAGGCGTACCGGTTGCTGGTTCAACGGCTGGATGAGGAAGGGCTGAAGCCGTACCCGCTGCACCTAGGCGTAACCGAAGCGGGCGAAGCAGAAGACGGCCGCATCAAGTCGGCGCTGGGCATCGGCACCCTGCTGGAAGATGGTATCGGCGATACGGTGCGCGTGTCGCTGACCGAGGAGCCCGAACGGGAAGCCCCCGTCGCGCAGGCCCTGATCGACCGATATGTAAATAGAAAGAGTGAAAGAAGGAAAGAGCGAAAGAGCGAAGGTGCTGAGACTAACTTGATCTCGGAAGGATCGCTCTTTCGCTCTTTCACTCTTTCGCCATTAGATTACCCCATCAATCCCTACCAGTACACCCGCCGGACAACGAAGGAAGTGGCCAACTTCGGTGGTGCCAACGTACCGCGTGTGATTGCCGATTACAGTCAGACGCCCGTTACCAGTCATGACGACCTGCCCCCGGTTGGTCATTTTTACCTGCCGGTGCCCGATAAGTGGCGCATGAACGACCTCGGTGCTGATTACATTTACACGGGGTTGACGCCCGCGCAGTTCATGCTGCCCAACGGACTGAAAGAAGTGCTCGACTATACCGTCTGGCAGACCGTTTCCGACCCGATCAACGCCCTGCCAATGCTATCGGCGAACGAGTACCTGACGGCGAAACTGTCAGGTGAGCCGCTGCACGAGCGGCTGAATTTTGTTCGCTGCACATGGGATGACCTGTCCGACGATCTGTTCGATCAATTACGGACTGAGCAGACGGTCGTGCTGGTGATCTCGACGGATAATGCCCATGCCATGGCCGAACTCCGGCGGTTGGTGATTGAACTGATTAACCAGCACATCAGTACGCCCGTCGTGATCTGGCGGAGCTATGTCAATGTGCCCGAAGCCGACCTGCCCCTGTTTGCCGCCACCGACGCGGGTGGTCTGCTGATCGACGGGCTGGGTGACGGCATTATGCTATCGACCGATAGGATCACCGCTACCGACAGGAAACGATTGAACGAGCTGGCGTTCGGCATCCTGCAGGCGGCCCGCACACGCATTACCAAGACCGAATACATTTCCTGCCCATCCTGCGGCCGGACCCTGTTTGACCTGCAGGAAACGACCGCGCTGATCCGGCAACGGACCGACCATTTGAAGGGCGTCAAGATCGGCATCATGGGCTGCATCGTGAACGGACCGGGTGAAATGGCGGATGCCGACTACGGCTACGTCGGTATCGGACGTGACAAAATAGCCCTGTATCGTGGCCAGGAAGTCATCAAAAAGTCCGTCCCCGCCGACCGCGCCGTCAATGAGCTAATCGAGCTGATTCGGGAAGATGATCGCTGGATCGAGCCTGAACTATCAACCGTTAATTAGCACCGAAACAATCTAATTTAACGACTGCTTAGGGACCTGTATTAGCGGTTTTCTTGTTATTTATAAGGAACCCGACAACCGGTTTCCAGGTATACTGACCCCATTTACCGTGAACAAACTGATTGATTATTTTCGCATTGGTCCTGTGTTTCGGTACTTTATCAACGTGTTCCGTAAGCCCGATCCGAGCCGCCCGACCAGCGTAAACCTGCGGATGATGCACGGCATCAATCGCATTTCGATTCTTATGTTTCTTTTCGCCGTTATCGTATACACGGTTCGGCACTGCGTTCGATGAACACCGAAACCCTGCGACAGTATTGCCTCAGTAAACCGGGAGCGACGGAATCCTTTCCGTTTGACGAGTCATCACTGGTGTTTAAGGTCGGCGGCAAGATTTTCGCCCTGCTCGACATCGAAAGCAACCCGACGACGATCAACCTGAAGTGCGATCCAGAGCGGGCTGTTCAATTGCGGGAAGAGAATTCGGCCGTCGCACCGGGCTTTCACATGAACAAGCGGCACTGGAACACGGTCACGGTCGGCGGTTCGCTCCGTAGCAACGATCTGCACGACTGGGTCGATCATTCGTACGAGTTAGTGATGAAGTCACTGCCAAAAGCCGTACGGGCCGGACTGACGGATAACTAATTGGCTGGCGCGATGTGCGTCGGCATTTCTCCTTTTTGTAAATTCGCGTTGCAAGAAAACGAACCAGCCAGGTTATGGAAGTAGCACTGCTCTGTACGATGTTCGTACTGTACCTGACCATCCGGTACTACCTTATCGACCACGACACCCCGGCAGACAAGGATCGGAAGCGGTTTGAGATCGGTATTGCCATGATGCAGGAGCGCGACTATCTGGCGGCTCACACGTATTTCGATGATGCGGTTCGGCAAAATCCAAAATCGGCATTAGCCTACGCCTACCGGGGCAAATGTCAGCTGGCGCAGGAAAATCATCATTCCGCCATCTTCGATCTGACGCAGGCCCTCAACCGCGATAATACGCTGGCGGAGTGCTACCTCGACCGGGGTATCGCCTATTACCAGTTAGACCAGTTTACCGAGGCATTTCGCGAGTTCGATAAGGCAGTCTGGCACTTTCGCGACGAAAAACCCGACGCGTATCGCTGGCGGGCGCTGGCCCGCATTCAGGTGCGGCAGCTTCCACAGGCCGAGAACGATCTTCGTCGGGCGGTGATGCTCGGCGACGAGAATTCCTTTCACCTGCTTCTCCAGCCGCCCTTTACCCGGCCGGTCTACCATCGAAAATAATTATCCGGCTGTACGTTTCTCCGCCTGTGCATCGGCCGGATTAGCCGCAAAGTCGAGTGTGTCTATGAAACGACATCGTCAGCGGATTACCGTAGCTGCGGGCTACGCGTTCAATAGCGTGTAGGCCAACTGCGGACTATCGCCAGACTCTCAACCTGGCTTTCCTGACAGGCCATGCCATTAATTTTTATAGTCTGACAATACGGGGGTCGACACGGCTGGGCAACACGTCATTGCGCCCAACACTCAGGTGTCGACTTCCGACGTAACGGCACTTATCAGTCTCGACAGGCCCACCGGTTTCCGTGATCTTTCCACCACAGAGCTACTCAGTATTCGTTCGTCTGATTCAGAAAAGTAGCTCCGTCTAGCTGATCGGCCACTTTTTTTACTGTGCTCACCTCACCTTAACCCATTAACATGCAGCAACTTATCTATCTATCATTATCAAAACACGCAACAGCCAGTCCTATCAACATCTGCCGCAAGCAACCGTGGTAAACGAATATCAGCCTGGCCCTTTAACAGGTAACCCCGGCCCGACAAGTTGTTTTCGACTTGTCGGGCCGGGGTTACCTGTTAAAGGAATTAATGCTTATGCCAACTTTACATTGACTGCATTCAACCCTTTTTTGCCACGCTCAACATCAAAATTGACCGTGTCATTTTCCCGAATTTGATCGATCGTGCCCGATACGTGCACAAAAATATCCTCGCCCCCATCGTCAGGTTTGATAAAACCAAAGCCTTTGTCATTGTTAAAAAACTTCACTGTTCCTGTGGCCATCACTGCGTATTATTTAGTTTAACCGCCAAGAACGGCAGAAGCTGTTAAATCACCAAACCGAATTATTTCCCTGACGTTTGTGGAAGGGCCTCGACACCCCAATCACGTCGGGTAATCGAACAAATCGGTAACCCGGATCAAGCATCTATTCCTATCAAGCTGACGATCACGCCAGCCGCCCCGATCAAACCCACAAACAGGCCAATAAACGCCAGCGTACCGGTACCTAGAACCAGCATCAGCAAACCCGCAATCAACAAAACGACGCTGCCAATCAGTTTTCCTGTCCTGATCAAGGCTTTTTCGGGGTGACCGGGAGCCAGGTGTCTACCGATGTGTTTGTTTATTCTCCGGACCAGCAACCGTTCCACACCGGTCAGTTTGTGAGGAGCATTGGTTTCCGTCAACCGCTGCGTTCCTGTGGTCGCAACCAGCACCTTCCTGATCCGGGCTGTACGTTCTTCCGGGGACATAGGGGTTATAATCCGGCTATCCTGCCGGGCATAGGCTACTGACGAGTCAGCCATTGCTGGTGCCTGAGCAGCCACTTGGCTTGCTTCGGCAAAGCGTTGATCGGAACCGGGCGCAGTTTGCCCGTTGAATGCGTGCGCGTGATCGACGGTTTCACGCTGGAAATAAGCCACCGGACGGCTACAGGAAGTAAGCATTGCGACTGCCAGTAGTGTCGTGCCGAAGAACCGGGTAAAAAAAGTATGCATTGTGTCTGGAGTTTTCAGGAAATGAGTCGGGCGTTACCCAACGTATTCATGGTATTGACTGAGTGATTGATTATAGCAAAATCAACACTGTTTTTCTGGCTGGCAGTGCTTATGGTGGCAACAACCGGGAGTTGGCCCAAACGCACCCAACGGCTAAAAGTATGTGAATTGCGCCCATCATTCGATTAACCGCCGAGTTTCTAATCAATTCTTAATCAGCCAATGGCATCGACTAATCTGTAGTCGCTTTCCTCGCGAAAAAGACGCACACCAGCCGTTTTTAGCGTCGCCACCGATCGTGCACCTTATGCTGAATCGGTGCAGTAACTTCGGCGTTTCAGTGAGAGCATAACAAAGGTGGGCTCCCGACAGTCGGGAGCCCACCTTTGTTCTTAACCTTGTCTGGAAAGCTGAAATCATTATTTCAGCCGACTCAGTTGCTCGGTGTTGCGAACGGTGCTGATGCCACTGGTGCGGGCCAGGTCCATCGACTTTTGCGCGGCTGTACGGGCGTCAGCGGCTTTGCCAGCCCGGCGATAGGCTTCGGCCTGTTCGTAGTACAGGTCTGACTGCTCCTTGGCGGGCGGGCGCATTGCCAATCCTTTAGCGGTCCATTTTACCACCGTCGGCACGTCACTGGCATCGGGGCTGGACCGATTGAAGAGGTGCGCGATATAAATGTATTCCGGTACCGAAAGCTGGTTCGCGTTGACCTGATTATCCATCCGCTCAGCGGCTTTTACCGCCTGTTTAGCGCGAAAATAAGCGTTCACTTCGGGCAACAGCGTCCGGTTGGCCGCCTGCTTCGGATCGACCCCGATTTTCACCAAATCCTGTTTTACGTCCAGCACTTTACTGACCGGGTACTGCGCCCCCCGGCTGCTGTACAACGACGACATGATGATATTCTCAGCCACGTTGTGCGACGTGATATTCTCGTTGTCGTACCGCTTGTACTTGCTCAGATTGTCGATCATGTACTGAGCCATGGGATTCTCGAAATCGAGTACCAGCTTCTGCAAGGCCAGATAATTTGTCTGGCTGGCGTAACTGGCAGCCGACTGCGATTTGGCATAATCGTTCATGGCTGCGATACCCGACGCCGTATCTTTTGTCACGCGGCACAGCATGGCGTAGTCGATCAGGAAATTGGCCGCACGTTCACCCTGCTGATAGCGCGACTTCATGTTCTGGCTGCGGGTCTGCGGATTGAGGGCCATCGTCCCCTGCCGGATCACCTCATCGACCGAGTTGTTGCTCATCGCGAAATGAACCATGTTCTGCTGTGGGTCGAAGTACAGAAACAGCGGCAGCGACGGTACAAATAGCCGCTGACTCGTTAGAAATTGCTGCGTCGATGGCAGGGCAATGTCCAGCTTCGTGCTCAGAAATTTATCGTTGTAAAACCGGCCGACCCGACTATCAGCCAGGGTGGGCACGAAACTTTGACAGACGTGGCAGGTCGGCGAGAAGATCTCGATAAACACCGGCTTCCCCGTCCGTCGGGCTTCCTGAAACAAACCGGCGATTGGTGTCGACTTAAACTGAATGCCACCCGACTTCGACGCGGTTTTCTGGCCCATCGCCAGATGAGTCAGCAGCAGTAGTATCAGGATTTTTTTCATAGGAAGGCAAAGGGTTGACGGCGTCAGTCGGATTTATTTTTGTTGACCTTGTTGCTTGATCTCTTCGTCGAGTCGCTTACTGAGCACCCGGCACGTATTTTCGATATCGGTAGCCATTTGCTTGTCGTTGGTGGCGTTGATGGCGGTGTCGGCAATGCCGCTCATTATTTCGATCAGGAACCGCTTCATATCGATCACTTCCATGTCTTTGGTCCAGAGGTCGATTTTAAGCGTACCGGTTTTGTAGTGATCCCAGAGCGCAATGGCGATAGCGCGGGTATCGCTCAGCCCTTCGTTGGGGTTTTCGGTGGCGTCCCAATAGATTTTATCCGGGATGTTCTGGTTGTCGAGTTCGACGGTAAAGTGAATTTCTGACTTTTTCATATCAGCAAATTTACGCAGTCCATCCCAAACCCCCCGCCGTCAATTTCCGAACATCGCCCGGAATGGCGTCATTTGCTGTTTCGTTTAAGGTTTAATGTTTAACGTTTAAAGTTGACTCCGATGATCGTGTCGCTTTCCAGCAAGCAACATTACACCTTGAACATCAAACCTTAAACCACTTCTATGTACACATTATATGCCATTCCCAACTGCGACACGGTGAAGAAAGCCCGTACGTGGCTGGCGGAAAACGACGTCGATTATCAGTTCTATGATTACAAGAAACAGGGTATCGACCGGCTGACGCTGGTGCGCTGGCTGACGCAGATGCCTTGGACACAGCTGGTCAATCAGAACGGGCAGACGTGGCGGAAACTACCGGAAGCTGAGCGGCCTGCCGATGCTGAAGACGCTATTGTGTTGATGCTGGAGAAGCCATCCGTCATTCGCCGACCGCTGATCGAACAAAACGGGCGGGTTGTGGCGTTGGGTTTTTCACCGGAGCAATACACCGAAGCCTTCGTGTAACTCTACTCCTCAACATGACCAAACGCCCGCTCGAATCGCCGGAAGCTATCCGGTTTCTGGTTGATTCCTTCTACGAAAAGATTCAGGCAGACCCGTTGCTGGGCCCGATTTTTACCGATGTCGCGCAGGTCGACTGGTCGCACCATCTGCCGAAAATGTACGCCTTCTGGGAAAACATCATTCTGGGTAACAACGCCTATCAGGGTCACCCGTTCCACCCCCACCTGCTTGTCAATCAGAAGCACACGCTGGGTGTCGAGCATTTCGAGCGGTGGCTTCAGCTATTCACCAGGACACTTGACGAACGTTTCGAGGGCCAGACCGCCGATGATGTCCGCCTGCGCGCTACGCAGATCGCCGTCGTCTGGAACCGAAAGCTGGAGCATTTGAATAATTTGTAGCCTGACGGACTGGACTGTGTAGCCTGGACGACCACGTCCGGGTGGCCGTCAGGCCAACTAGCGCAGGCGGCAGCTTTCTTGGCCGCTATCGCGTCCACCCGGACGTAGACGTCCAGGCTACACAGTCCGTCAGGCTATACAACCACGAACTACTGCTTGCTGAATACCTTTTTCAACAGTTCGGTGACGCGGGCGGCTGGGTTGACGCGGATTTTTTTCTCCTCCTGCGCCACCAGCAGAAACAGCCCGTCGACGGCTTTATTCGTCGCGTACTGCGTCAGGTCGGGGTTTACCTTTTGCACAAACGGCAGGCGGTTGTACGTGTTGACCAGGTCGCCGTAGTAGCGCGTAGCGTTGTTGAGCTTCAGCGTACTGTCGACGATGGGCGTAAACTGCGCCACCAGCTCCTGCCCCGATGTCCGACGCAGATACGAGGTAGCCGCTGTATCGGCCCCACTCAGAATACCGACGGCATCCTGAATACTCATCGACGTAATCGCCTTTACGAAAACGGGCTTGGCTTTCTTGGCTGCATCTTCAGCCGCCCGGTTCAGCGACAGTTCAAACTTGTCGACCTGTGCCCCCAGACCAATCTGCCGGAGCCGGGTCGCTACTTTTTGCGCTTCCGGCGGAAACGCCAGCTTAATCAGCGCGTTGCCAAAAAACCCGTTCGTTGCCGATGCCTGATCGGCACCCTTGCTGATACCGATCCGCAGGGCTTCTTTCAGCCCCGACGCAATCTCGTTGCTACTCAGGCCACCCACCGATGCCGTGCTACCACCGGTTACCTGATCGAGTATCTGCCCGAATATTCCGCGCCTGGCGGGCTGCGTTTTCGTAGAGTCCTGCGCCAGCGTGGGCGTGACAAAAAACGGGGTCAGGCAAACCGCCAGACAAATCATCTTGTTCATGTACTTGCGTGTTTTACGTACTTTTGACCGCCTAACCGGCGGAACGTTTAATCTGTTTTCAGGCTAACAGACCGTCTTTTACCAGTCGACTGTGGCACCATACGTATTATGAGCAACTCCATCAGAGCCGAAGTAGTTACCATTGGCGACGAAATTCTCTTCGGCCAGATCACCGATACGAACACCCAGTGGATTGGCACTGAACTTACCAGCATCGGTATCCGGGTCGTTCGCAAATCGTCGGTTGGTGATCAGGCACCGGCCATTCTGGACATTCTCCGGGAAGCCCACCAACGGGTCGACCTCATCATCATCACGGGCGGGCTGGGGCCAACCAAAGACGACATCACGAAGAAAACGCTCTGCGAGTATTTCGGCGTCGGAATGGTTCGCAACGAAACGGCACTGGCTGTGGTAACGGGCTTTTTTGAAAAACGGGGCCGCCCGATGACCGATCTCAATCGGGGACAGGCCGATCTGCCCGCCAACGCGGTGTACATTCAAAACGACTGGGGAACGGCTCCCGGTATGTGGTTTGAGCACGAAGGCCGGGTCTATGTATCGCTGCCGGGCGTACCGTTTGAGATGAAAAGTCTGATGACGCACCGCATTCTGCCCAAACTGCACGAGCACTTCAACCCGCCCATTATCAAGCACAGGATGATGCTGACGGTGGGCATCGGCGAATCGTTTCTGGCCGAGCGTATCGAAGCGTGGGAAGATGCCTTGCCCCCGCACATCAAACTGGCGTACCTGCCCAGTTTCGGTAGCGTACGGCTCCGGCTCACCGCGACCGGCACCGACGACGCGTTGCTCACCCGCGAACTCGATCAGCAGGTGGCGGGTGTTTTGCCCATCATTGCCCAGTATGTGTACGGCTACGATGACGATACGCTTGAATCCATCGCGGGTCAACTTCTGAAGGCAAAGAACTGGACGCTCAGCGCGGCCGAAAGCTGCACGGGTGGGGCGGTATCGGCCCGGCTCACGAGTGTACCGGGCTCGTCGGCCTACTTTCAGGGAAGCATAGTCAGCTATAGTAACGACGTCAAAGTGGCGCAACTGGGCGTATCGCCCGACACGCTGGCCACGGCTGGCGCGGTCAGTGAAGAGACCATCCGGCAAATGGCTGAAGGTGTACGGAAAGCCCTGAAAACCGATGTGGGCATCGCGACGAGTGGTATCGCCGGGCCCGATGGCGGCACACCCGACAAGCCCGTCGGCACGGTCTGGATTGCCGTCGCTACGCCCACCGAAACCCGTACACGGCTGCTGACACTGGGGCGGTATCGCGACCAGAATATTCAGCTAACGACAACGTACCTGCTGAACCTCCTGCGCGAGTCACTAAACGGTTTATAGTTTGTGGTTTGTGGTTTGTAGTTAGCTGCCGCTTACTGTGAAACCACGAACGACGAACTACGAACCACAAACTACAAACCTGTGCTCATAGACATGGTAATGCCCAAGATGGGCGAGAGTATTATGGAATGTACGGTTATTTCGTGGCTCAAACAGCCCGGCGACCGTATCGAGATTGACGAATCGATGCTGGAAGTGGCCACGGATAAGGTTGACACCGAAGTACCGGCATCGGCAAATGGTATTCTGCGCGAACTGCTCGTGAAAGACGGCGACGTTGTAGCGGTGGGTGCGCCCATTGCCCGGATTGAGGTGGCCGAAGGTACCGTTATCGACAAACCCACGCCTGCCGACCAACCCGGATCACTCGATCAAACGCCCGTCGGCGTCGGTGATGTGGCCCGGCCTGACCTCGACAGCGGCCCGGAACCGACGCAACCAGCAGCCGCAGCTGTAAACGATGAACCCATCACCGAGGAAGTGTCTGAGTCGGCGCGGGAGATGGAAGCCAGCATTTCATCGATGAGCAGCCGCCCCGCCCCGGTCGAGAAAGCCGTTGCGGCATCCCCTACCCAACTCGCCGACGACAGTCCAATCTTCGCCGATCGGTTTTACTCGCCACTGGTGTTGACGATTGCCAGGGAAGAAAACGTGTCGCGCGACGAACTCGACCGGCTTTCGGGGTCGGGAGTCGAGAATCGTGTCACGAAAAAGGATATTTTGGCTTACGTGCTGGAACGCGCCGGGAGTCCAGCCGGGCCAGTGACGCCTGCAGCCGCGCCCAAGCCGGTTGCCGCCCCACCGGCTCCATCAGCACCTGCTGTCAATGGCTCCGTAAATGGACAGGGTGATCTGATTCAGATGGACCGGATGCGGAAGATGATTGCTCAGCGCATGATCGAGTCGAAGCAAACGTCGCCCCACGTCAGCTCGTTTGTCGAGGCAGATCTGACCCATGTGGTGGAATGGCGTAACCGGGTGAAGGACTCGTTCAAAAAGCAAACGGGCGAGTCGATCACGTACACGCCAATTCTGGTCGAAGCCGTGGTAAAGGCGATTCGCGACTTTCCGATGATTAACGTGTCGGTCGAGGGCGACAGCATCCGGGTCAAGAAAGCGATCAATATTGGATTGGCGGTAGCGTTGCCGAGTGGTAATCTGATTGTGCCGGTCATTCACGACGCAGCCCAGTATAACCTGCTTGGCCTGACCAAAAAAGTCAACGACCTGACCAAACGCGCCCGCGAAAACAAACTTACCGCCGACGATCTGGCGGGCGGCACCTACACGATTTCAAACATTGGCACCTTCGGCAACCTGATGGGCACGCCCATCATCGTGCAGCCACAGGTGGCGATTATGGCGTTCGGCGCGATTGTCAAGAAACCGGCCGTGATTGAAACGCCACAGGGCGACTTTATCGGCATCCGGCAACTGATGTTTCTCTCGCACTCCTACGATCACCGGGTGGTCGATGGCTCACTGGGTGGTCAGTTTGTCCGCCGGGTCGCCGATTATCTGGAGCAGTTCAATCCCGAATCCTTCTGATTGTCTTTTTCCTGAACTGTGATTACGGCTGATTAGTTGATTGCCTTGATTTTTTTGAATCATAGCCCATTAGCGTAATCATAAGAATCACAGGTCAATATTATCTGAACTATGATTGATTTGATTACACTGATTTCGGTGATTCCGGAAAAATCATAGTCTATCAGGACAATCAAATCAATCACAGTTCGGATTATCTGAACTATGATTCGGCTGATTTTTTGATTGCTTTGATTCGAAAGAATCATAGTCTATCAGCGTAATCAGACGAATCACAGTTCAAAAAAATTACACAAACTACCGCTCAGAAAATGAAACAACGCATTGCCATCGATATGGACGACGTAATGGCCGATACGCACGCCAAGTTTGTTCGGCTATATCTGGAAGGCGAAACACCCCGCTACACGCTGGAGGAATTGAAAGAAAAGTCATTTCACGAACTGTTCGACGAAAACGAGTACGCTGCGATCTCCAACCGGGTCTACGAGGTAGGCTTCTTCCGCGATATTCCGGTCATGGAAGGGGCGCAGGCCGTTATCGCCGATCTGATGACGAAATATGACATCTTCATCGCCACGGCTGCTCAGGAATTCCCCAACTCACTGCGCGAAAAGTGGGATTGGCTACAGGAACATTTCCCGGCTATTTCGTGGCGCAACTACGTTTTTCTCGGTGACAAAAGTGTCTTAAACACCGACTACCTGATTGACGATCTGCCCCGTAATCTGCGCACGTTTCAGGGTGATGGCCTGCTCTTCGACGCCCTGCACAACCGCGACGATCAATCGTTCAAACGCGTAAAATCGTGGCAGGACATAGCGAAGGTGTTGCTATAGTCTGAACTGTGATTCTTATGATTACACTGATAGACTATGATTTTTTCGAATCACCGAAATCAATAAATCAAATCAATCACAGTTCAGATAATATTGGCCTGTGATTCATTTGATTACACTGATGGGCTATGATTCAAAAAATCAAGGCAATCAACTAATCAAATCAATCACAGTTCAGGACAAATCACCGTTTAGAATCAATACCCCGGATTCTGGTACATCCGCTCGGGGTTTAGCTTCACCTCGTCGAATGGAATCGGATAGTACCGATCTTTCGTGCCCACGTTCGACACTTTCGCCGTACCAAAGTCAGCCTGCGGTTTGCTGCGCAGATAAGCAACCAGTTCATCGGTGGTAAACGTCCGAAGCAGATCGAACCAGCGCTGATTTTCAAACGCCAGTTCCACGCGCCGTTCGTGCAGAATTGCTAGTCTGAGCGTTGGGTATTTGCTGCTGTACGTCGGATCGGCTTTGGCGACGTTGTAGAGCGGTAGTTTAGCCCGGTCGCGCACCTGATCAAGCAGGCCGATGGCCGTTGCTTCATCGCCCAGATACAAATTTACCTCAGCCAGCATCAGGATGACGTCGGCGTAGCGAATCAGCAGCCAGTCGTTACCGCCGTAGCCTGTTGTCCCGGCCGTTGCACTGGCGTCGCGAAATTTGGTGATGAAGTAATCCCGCACGTTGGTGGCCGCTGCATACTTGATGGAGTAGTCCTTGCGGACGTCACCCGTCTCGTAGTCTTTCACCAGATCAGGGGTTACGTTGCCGCCAACACCCGTCGTGGTGCGCAGTGAATTAATGGTCTCGCCCTGCGCCTGATTGGTGTAGGCAATGCTCGACGAATAGTTGATGTCGCCCTGCTTGTACACGATCTGGAAGATAGCTTCAGGATTCGCTGTTTTCTTACTGACGTCAAACACATCAGCATAGGCCACCTCTTTCAACTGCCCGAACGTCCGCTTGCTGTAGGCATAAGTCAGGTACGTTTTCGCGTTTGCCAGATTCGTTGCCCGGCCAGCCTGATCCTGCGTCAGCGCCATCATCAGGTACACCTGACCCAGCAGCGCATTGGCCGCTACTTTCGACACCCGCCCTTTATCAGAAGCCGGCTGTACATCGGGTAGCGAACTGTTGACGGCATCAGTCAGGTCAGCGACGATTTGCGCATAAACGGTTGCCTGCTTTTCGCGAAACGTGTTCTGAATAAGTTCATCGGATTGCAGCGGCTTCGTCACGAGTGGCACGTCGCCCCATTTGCGGACAAGGTGAAAATACGCTAGGGCCCGGATGAATTTAGCTTCGGCCTGGTAGTTCGTTTTAGTGGCGGCCTGCGCGTAGGTAACCTTCTCCGACCCGTCGAGTACCTGATTGGCCCGCGCCACGATCTGATACAGGGCCAGCCAGTGCGTTTTCAGGAATGTATTGCTCGGCAGCAGCGAAAAATCGTTGAACTGAAACGGTTCCCCGGCATTCGACTGATTGTCATTACGGCCGGTATTGTCCGACCGTTCTTCCGAGAACAGACCACTCCCTTCCGCGATGCCATTGTTGTTACGGAGTGACTGGTAGGCGCCGTTGAGTCCGAGCCGAACGTCGTTTTCAGTCATGTAAAAGTCGGCAGCGGCAATAGCGTTGGGATCAGTTTCGACCAGAAAATCCTGCTTGCAGGCGCCGGCTCCCAGCAGCAGAGCGGCTAGGACCAGCGGACGAATAAGAGTATGATTCATTGGGTATGTCATAAGTGAGGGAAGTAATTAGAACGTCACGCGAACGCCGACGTTATAGCCACGTGCCAGCGGGTATTTACCGTAGTCGACACCCGGTGTCAGGTTCGCGCCGTTATTGTAATCGACTTCCGGATTATAACCTTTGTATTTGGTCAGCGTAAAAGCGTTGTTGACGTTAGCGTACACGCGCAGTCCGCTGATTTTCACCTTGTTGAGCAGTGTCGTTGGCAGCGTGTAGCCGAGCGTGATGTTTGTGCAGCGCAGGTACGAACCATCCTGCAAATAAAAACTCGACAGACGGGTACTGTTGCTCTGCGTGCCACCCCGCGAGGCCCGGTACACGATGCCGTTGCCCGGCTGCGCTTCCGACCGGTACCGGTCCAGCACCGACGCGTACTGATTCCCCGACGCTTCCATGTTATAGACGTAGTAATCCTGCCCGTCGAGCACCTGATTACCCTGCGAGCCGTTGAACGACGCACTCAGGTCGATGTCGCGATAATTAGCGGACAGCGAAAAGCCGTAGATGAATTTCGGGTAAGGCGTTCCAATCACGCGCTTGTCGGCATCGTTGACCACACCATCGCCGTTGACGTCTTCAAAAAGCAAATCGCCGGGGCGGAGCGGGTTACTCGAAGCCGTAGACCGGGCGGGGCCTTTCAGTACGTAACCCGATGGGAACGACTGCGTGGCCGAGTTGTAGTTGGCGTTGTCCTGCGCGATGGCTTCCATGTCTTTCTCACGCACCATGCCGACCACGTTAAAGCCGTAAAACATACCCACCGGCTGCCCTTCCTGCGTAACGTGGGTGATGTACTGCCGTTCGGCCCCAACGCTGTAAATGGCGTTGCCCCCACCCAGATTCAGCACCTTGTTGCGGTTCAATGAGATGTTTCCGCTCAGATTCAGCTTGAAATCGGGCGTCGACACGGCGCGACCGTCGATTTGCAGTTCGATACCTTTGTTCTCGATTTTGGAGTTCCGCAGGTTGGTCAGTAGCGTCGACGTGCCCGAAATAGCCGATACGGGCTGGTTGTAAAGCAGGTTATACGAGTCGCTCAGATACGCATTGGCAATCAGCAGCAGCCGGTTATTGAGCAGTCCGACGTCCAGGCCGAGGTTAAACTGCGAGGTCGATTCCCAGCCCAGCGACAGGTCTTTGATAGCCCCCGCCCAGTACGCCGTATTGACGGTACCCGAACCGAACACCGCCCCGCCGGGGCTGGCAATCGTTTGGAGGTAGTTGTAGTTACCGATGTTGTAGTTACCCGTCAGGCCCCAGCTACCGCGCAGTTTCAGCGTCGAACCGCCACCCAGCCACTCGTTGTAGAATGGCTCGTTGGAAATGGTCCAGCCACCCGAAATCGACGGAAAGCTACCCCAGCGGTTCAGCGGCCCGAAGCGCGACGAACCATCGGTGCGAAACGCAGCCGTCAGAAAATAGCGGCTGTCGTAGTTGTACTCCGCCCGCGCCAGGTACGACAGCAGCGTTTCCTCCTGCTTGAACGTACTCCCCGCGTTCAAAAAAAAGTTGGTCGCGTCGGCTCCTTTTGCCGTGATCTCCTGCACCCGGTCGTTCTGGAATCCCTGCGCCGATACACTGATCTGATCCGTATTGATTTGCTGCGCCGTATAACCACCCAGCAGATTCAGGTTATGTTTACCAAACGCCCGGCTATACGTCAGCGTAAATTCGCCAAGCAGGTTCTGACTCGTCAGCGTCTGTGCCGTAGCCGTAGCGGCCGCGATCGACTGGGCCGAATAAGGGGGATTGTTGCCGTTGCTCAGGCTGGTCGGCAGGTAATACTCGTACTTCTCACTGTACGTCTGCAAACCCAGATTGGCCTTTGCCACCAGGTTTGGAATGATCTCGTAACTGGCCGTACCATTGTACGTTCCCCGCAGTCCCCGGCGGTTGATATTGGTTTCGACGGCCAGCGCAACGGGGTTTTCAATGGTCTGGTAGCCAAACGTCGGCTGCTGGGCGGCAGCTTCGTTTTTCACCAGATTCCCGTTGTCGTCGTACGCCCGGAAAATGGACGGGTAAATCAGCGCACCCAGAATCGGCCCCTGGTTGAAACGGCCTTCCTGCACCTCGCGGTTATTGGTCGACGTGACAAACAGACTCGCGCTTACCTTGAGCTTTTTGGTCAGGTCGGCATCGACGTTGGTGCGGAAGTTCAGACGGTCCTGCTTCGTCGCTATGATGATTCCCTGCTGACTCTGGTAGCCTGCACTGATGAGGTAGCGCAGACCGGGGTTGCCACCCGAAAACGTCAGGTTGTGGCGATTGACGGGCGCATTGCGGTACAGTTCATTCTGCCAGTCGGTGTCGTACTGCGGCTTGATGATCTGTTGCGTGGCCAGATCATAAAACTGCGTCGGGATACTGACCGAGTTGGCGTTACCGACATTGGCGATACGGGTCGCATTCGCGTCGGAGAAGTTTGCGTCGGAGAAGGGCTTACCCGCGTTCTGCATCAGGTCGCGGTAGGTGTTGTTCCGCGCGTCGACCAGCAACTGCACAAACTGCTCCGAGTTCAGCAGCTTCACTTTCTTGGCCAGTTGGTTGACACCGTACTGGTATTCGTACTCCAGCCGCCCTTTGCCGTCTTTACCGCGCTTGGTGGTGATGAGCACTACCCCACCCGATGCCCGCGAGCCGTAAATAGCCGCCGAAGCCGCATCTTTCAGCACGTCGATACTTTCGATGTCGTTTGGGTTGATAAACACGTCGTTACCAGCCGGAAAACCATCGATCACGTACAGCGGATCGGAACTGGCGTTGACCGAGCCGATACCCCGTACCCGAATCTTCGTGCTGACGTAGGGTGCCCCACTCACCTGCGACACCTGCACCCCGGCCAGTTTCCCCACCAGTGCCTGCCCCACCGTCGGCGCTGTCAGATTCAGTTCACGAGCTTTCACGTTGGCGATAGCACCGGTCACATCGCTCTTGCGCATCGTCTGATACCCCACCGCCACGACCTCATTGAGCTGGTTGGCTTCTTCGTTCATCTGCACCGTCAGCGTCGTCTGCGACCCAACGACAACTTCCTGCGTGGCGAAGCCAATAAAGGAAAACACCAGCGTCGCGCCGGGGCTGACGTCTAGTGAAAATTGGCCGTCACCACCCGATACGGTGCCTTTTTTGGTTTGCTTTTCGACGATACTGACACCGGGCAGCGGCTGATTCTGCTCGTCGACCACGCGGCCCGTTATCCGCGCCAGGCTACGGGTTGGCAGCACCGTTCGCCGGGGGTTCGCCAGCGTCGACGTGGGCAGTGAGCCCGCCAACACAGCGATCAGCGTTAGCGAACAGGCATAGCTTCGCCACTGTCGCTTGTACAGGTTTACGTTCATAGTAATCTGGATTAGTTGTGTTCTGAAAATTACCAGCTCATGTCAACGACATGCATGTTGTTCGTCCGGGCGGAACTGACGGCCAGGCCCGTATGCCCGTCGCTCAGGAGGGTAAACCCTTCGAGTTCGTCGGCATCATCGGTATCAATTGTTTTGATGACCTGTTCATGACCAGATGCTACAGACTTATCAAAATCAAGAAACGTAAATCGCCACCGACGCCCCTGAATCTGATTTTGTATAAGTACCAGTATGCGCTTACCGGCAATCCAGTGCAGGTTTTGCACCCAGGGAGAGCAGGTGAATTTTGTCACGACCACACCCGGCTCCGACGTTTTTTTCGCCGTGCGCAGCTTCGCCGGATCGTAGAGCCGGACTTCGTTGCGCTGCCCGCCGTAGTCGGCCGTCGCCACATAGGGTTTACCCTGCCAGGTGATGTATTCGGGTCGGGTGCCCTGCACGGCGGCATCGTCTTCTATGGTGTTGAGCAGATTTCCATCGAGGGTGCGGGTGCGCAACAGGCCCTCCCAATCGAGGGCGTAGATAACCGCCCGCCATGCCGTCCCTTCGGCATTCAGGCGGATGCTGTTACCCATAAACGTCGGCTGACCAGTATAGCGAGCCAGTCCCGTCGGGTGATTGATAATGTCCTGCCCCTGTTGTGTCAGGCGAATTTCAGGACCGGCGCTGGTGAGCGTTTGCTTCCGTAATGTGTGTGGACGAATGACACCAACTTCGCGATCGCCGTAGAGGTACATGCGCCCGTCCTGCACGCTGACGCCCTGACAGGCTCCCAGCGAATCGACCGTCGCGATACTGATTTGCGTTAACGCCGGTTCGGCAGGCATACAAAATGCCAGACCTACCATGCTGCCCAGACCAAGTAGCGGTAGTTTCATGCAGGGTCGTTGAGAGGAGAGGTAGCGGTTTGTGCGGCAGTTGAGTACCGTCAAACCGATTTGCAAATAAACCCCGCGTATGTGACCCTACGTTTACGCCAATGTGGTCAAATCTTGACCATTGACAGGTCTGAACTGTCATTTGTCTTGAACTGTAATTACAGCTGATTACGCTGATGAACTATGATTCGCCTGATTTTTTTGAATCATAGTCTATCAGCGTAATCATAAAAATCACAGGTCAAGAAAAAGGGCCACCTGATCGATCAGGTGGCCCTTTTATACTAGAAAAATCAGCGGTTACGCTTCTACTTTTTCATCAACCAGACGATCGTGGCCAACTTCATATTGGGCTTTCTTGGCTTCAGCCGACGGGCGTAGCCGAACAACGTGCAGTTTATGCAACAGGGTGATAACCGGGTATGTCGGGTCGAACTCGAACCACTTCGCACCGAAGTTAGCCGCGTTGGGCCGCTTATGGTGGTTGTTCTGGAATAACTCGCCCATCATCACAACGTCCAGAATCAGCGAATTTTTCGACTGATCCTGATTATCGAAGTTCGAGTAGCCGTATTTGTGACCGCTCCAGTTGATGATAGCACCGTGGACGGGTCCCATAACGAAGTGAACCGGCAACAGGAAGAAAAAAGCCCAGTGCATGTCCAGATAAATAAACGCAAACACGTAGAACAGGCTATAGACAACGGCCCAGCCTGCCCGCGAAAACCAGGAATCACCTACTTTCTCGATGAACGACCATTCGGGATAGTTACGATCAAACTGACGCTCAACCACCTGTTTGCGGTGGAGCACGGCGTTGTAAATATCTTTCGTCTTCCACATCATCGTGAAGATGTTTTTCGTGTGGTGGGGCGAGTGCGGATCGCGTTCCGTGTCGCTGAAGGCGTGGTGCATCCGGTGCAGCACAGCATAAGCACGTGGGCTCAAATACGACGACCCCTGCGAAATGTAGGTCAGGGCGTAAAAGAAACGCTCCCAGAATTTACTCATCGCAAACATCTTGTGCGCCGAATAGCGGTGCAGGAAAAATGTCTGGCAGAACAATGATAGATACCAGTGAGCAACAAAGGCGATTAAAACGTAAATCACGGGGACAATTGGTTATAGTGGCTTAGCACAGAGCAACTATGAATACTCCTACAAAACTAACGTAATTTCAAGCTATTCAGACTTGTTCCTAAAAATAATACTGATATTATTGACCGTCGTAAACCAGCACGCCGGTCATGGCAACGGCTACGATCGATTGGGAAAGCGACACAGCTTTACGGACTGTCTGTACACCCCGCTAATCGACCGTCGTGGCGTACTGCAACAGGTTGGCACCCATGCGCAACGCTTGCTGGCGCACTGGCTCCGGGTCATTATAAACGCTCTGATCCTCCCAGCCGTTCCCCAGATCGCACTCGTAGCTGTAAAAACAAACCAGCCGCCCCTGATAAATCAGGCCAAAACCCTGCGGAGCCTTACCGTCATGCTCGTGAACTTTGGGTAGCCCCGTAGCAAACTTGAACCGCTGCTGGTAGACGGGGTGATTAAACGGCAACTCGACAAAATTGAGTTCAGGGAACACTTTCTTCATCTCCCGCCGGATGAACTTATCCATACCGTAATTATCGTCAACGTGCAAAAAACCGCCCGACAGCAGGTACCGGCGCATATTCTGTACATCGGCGTCGCTAAAATTGACGTTGCCGTGACCGGTCATGTGGACAAACGGGTAACTGAACAGATCGGGGCTGCCAGGCTCGACAATGTCTTCCTCCGGGAAAATATTCATCCGCAGGTTGGCGTTGGCAAACTTGATCAGATTCGGCAGCGACGTTTTGTTGGCGTACCAGTCGCCCCCGCCGTTGTATTTGAGTTTGGCAATCTTATAGGCGTACTGCTGCCCCATCGACAGATTCAGCGCGGCAATCAGACAAATCAGAGTCAGGAGTAGTCGTTTCATTGATTCAAAAAATTGAGGTACTGACAAGCTGTCAACGCGGCCGTTTCCGTACGGAGCCGGGTGTTGCCCAGCGTGGCCATCCGGAAGCCGGCTTTAAGTGCCTGCTGAATTTCATTCGTCGAAAAATCGCCTTCCGGTCCAATGAGCACGGCATACTGCCCGCCCGGTTTCGCGATCTGCGCCAAGCTAACGGGTGGCTCGTCGTCGGGCAGATGCGCAATGAACCGCTGGTCCTCGCCCACCGTTTTTAGCAGTTCGCCAAACGAAACGGGCTCATCGAGCCGGGGCAAATAGGTTTGCAGCGACTGCTTCATCGCGGCTACGGCAATCTTCTCAAGCCGGTCGAGTTTGAGATGCCTCCGTTCGGAGTGCTGCCCGAAAAAGAAACTGATCCGCTCGATGCCGATCTCCACTGCCTTCTCCACGAACCACTCGATGCGATCCGGGCTTTTAGTCGGCGCTACGCAGATCCGAACCGAAAACGGCCGGGGAACGGTGGCCTGAACAGACAAAACCCGGAACGCACACCGACGCGAATCAGTCGATGTAATAACGGCGGAATACGCGTTTCCTTGCCCGTCGGCAATGGTAATCGGATCGCCGACGTTCAGACGCAGTGTTTTGATGGCGTGACGCGATTCATCGTCGGGCAGGAAAAGAACGGGCGCGGTCGGGTCTACGCTGGGTTGATAAAATAAATGCATAGGTTCGCAAAAGTGAGTGTTTCGGCCCACACCAGCAACTACAGCCGATTGACCATGCTCCGCAAAAAACAGATATCCGTCGTACCCTGCCGGAGAATAGCCAGTTAGCCGAATCACGTCGCCGTATCTCCCACTCATCCCTTCCTCCAATTTATGTCGCAACCACTTCCGCCTGACACCCCTCTTTCCAGCGAACAGAACGAAAAATTACGGGAACTGACAGCCCAAAGCTGGAACCTCGAGCTGGTGATTTCGGGGGCCGCCATGTTTACGGTTCTTCAATTGCCCGATCTGATGGATGAAGGACTCGATTACATACGGTACAATCTGATGACTCAGCCCACCACCCTGATAGCACTGCTGCCCGGTTTAGCATATGCGATCATGAAGGGCATGTGCTACGTACTGTTCGTCGCATTTCTGACCAACTTCGTCATGCGTGCGTTTTGGGTGAGTCTGGTCGGTTTGCTGGCGGTGTATCCCGACGGGATTCGGTACGACCGGCTCCCGAGGGGTACCAAAGATACGCATGATCGAATGGCGGCTGAACTGGGGCCGCTCGATGCGTACATTCTGCGGCTGGATCAGCGATGCAATGTCGTCTTTGCCGTGTCTTTTCTTTTCGTCTCGTTTCTGCTGGTCATCTCCCTGGCTTACGTGCTGCTGTTCGTGTTTTATTTCGTACTGCGCCCTGTAATTCCCGATGTGTACTGGCCAGCCATTCGTATTGTTTTCTTCGTGCTGACGGCTCTTATCGTGCTGATCGCTATCATTTCGAATCTGCCAGCGATCAGAGCGAATCCACGCGTAGATGCCGTGCATAACCGGCTGAATTCGCTGATGAAGCTTATTTTCCGGGGATCGTCCAAACCCTCTACGTTCATTTTAAATACGTTTCTGAGCAATCTGCCGATAAAGAGATTAGGACAGATGGGCTTGCTGATGGCTGTCGGCTTCTTCCTGCTGCTCATTGTCGAACTGATTGCGAATGCAGACCGCGTTTATGGGCACACTATTTCCCCCAACCTGCGCCATCTGGTTCCGAACCTCATTGTTGGTCATGCTGTAAACGCTAACGATTACAACGACCAGCGGGCCGAGGACGTGTACGTCGACGGGGCATCCATTCAGTCGGATGTGATTCGCGAGCCATTTATCCGGCTGTACGTTGCGTATCCGAAAGCGTTAGACACCCTGCTGACCCGGCTGTCGCCCAAGCCTGTGTGGGACGACGCGCTGCCACGCGACGAGCGAAGACGCCTGCAAACCGAGTGGAGCATCAACCAGATCAGCCGGTTTGTGCGGATCGACCTCAACGACTCGCTGTACCAAAAACCTGATCTGTTGTTTGCTCAGATAGGGAAGAAACAGCAACAGGGCTGGCAAACAATTCTGACTCCAACCAATCTCAGGACCGGCCGAAACTCCCTCAAAATCAGTCTATCGACCGATTCTACGGCTGGAGGAACGCCAATTACAACCATCCCGTTCTGGTACGTGCCGGAGAATTGATTCGTTATCCGTCAAACACCACTTTCGGATTTTTCAGGCTTTTCATGGCCTGTTCCAGCCCGTTGAGTGTCAGCGGAAACATCCGGTTGCCCGACCAGTCGCGAATGAGTTGGATACTCTGCGAATGCCGCCAGTAACCCACCGTAGCCGGATTCAGCCACACCAGACTGGGGTATTGCTGCCGAAATCGCTCGAGCCACACCAGCCCGGCTTCTTCGTTGTAATGTTCGACGCTTCCCTTCGGCGACGTCAGTTCGTAGGGCGACATACTGCCGTCGCCCACGAAGATCACCTTGTAGTCCCGGTTGTACTTGTGGAGCACCTCATAGGTCGGCACGCGCTCCCGTCGACGGGTGTTGTCGCGCCAGAGCGTTTCGTAGACGCAGTTGTGGAAGTAAAAAAACTCCAGGTGCTGAAACTGGTACCGGGCCGCCGAGAAGAGGTGCGAACACAGCTCGATATGATCGTCCATCGATCCACCCACGTCGAGCAACAGCAACACGTTTACGCGATTCTGCCGCGCTGGCTGCATCCGAATGTCGAGCATACCCGCATTCCGACTCGTCTGACTGATCGTGCTGTTGATATCGAGTTCGGATTTGGCTCCTTCGCGGGTCAGGATACGTAACCGGCGCAAAGCCATCTTCAGATTGCGCGTATTCAGTTCCAGACTGTCGTCCAGGTTGCGGTAATCCCGATTTTCCCAAACCTTGATAGCCCCCTGCTGCTGATCGGGTGGCCCCGGCTCATCGGGCAGCGTCAGTTCTCCCGGCTTTGTATCACCTTCGCTGTCACCCATACCATCTATCCGGCGGAGAGTATCGTTATCATTTTCCAGCTGATCGCGGAGGGTAGCCCAAAGTGCAGCCGACCCGCCAGCCGCGTCGACAGCCGCCTGATCGTCCGGGCTGGCTGACTTATCAAAAAGCTGCGTAAACCAGTCGGGGGGCGCGGTTGGTACCGGTGCCGACAGTCCGGTATTTCGCTGGTTTATGTACTGCTCAAACAGCCGGTCGAACAGATCGAGCTGCTGCTCGTGTTTGACCAATATCGTTTTGCTGAGCGCATAGAACGTGTCGATGCTGTTGCCCCCAACGTCGCTCCGTAACGCAGCCAGCAACGTCAGGTATTCCGGCACAGTGACCGGGATAGCGTGCTGCCGCAACAGCAGAAAAAAGTCTAAAAACATGGCTCGTTCGGGTTAGGAGTCGGCCGTTCACTATACGGAACGACCCACGAAAAAGCCGCAAAACACTTGCCAGAACGTCAGTTAATAAGGCCGGGTACCCTTATGTTTTAGCGCAAGCATCAAATTAGTGTCCTGTTCGTTTTTTAGTAACGCTCCCATGTAGGGCGGCATTTCATTGAGCGCGTCTAAATCGATCAGATCTTCCTCCGTAACGCCGGACGCCAGCAGCAGCCGTATCCAGTCGAGGAGTTCGCTTGTCGACGGTTTTTTGCGTAGTGCCTTGATGTCCCGAATGGTATAGAATACCGACATGACCCGCAGCATTAGTTCGTACGAAAGTTTTGGGTAGTGTACCGTCACGATACGCTGCATCGTAGCCCGGTCGGGAAAGCGGATGAAGTGAAAGAAGCAACGGCGCAGGAAGGCGTCGGGTAGTTCTTTTTCGTTATTCGACGTGATGATTACGATGGGGCGGTGGCGGGCCGAAATCGTTTGCTGCAACTCGTAACAGTAGAACTCCATCCGGTCGAGTTCCAGGAGCAGATCGTTGGGAAACTCGATATCAGCCTTGTCGATTTCATCGATCAGCAATACTGCCGGCTGTTCGGTATCGAAAGCTTCCCATATTTTTCCTTTTCGGATGTAATTGGTGAGGTCACTGACCCGGCTGGCTTCTGCCCCCGTGCCGCCAGATGCCAGTTGGGAGTCACGCAGGCGCGAAACGGCATCGTATTCGTAAAGCCCCTGCTGAGCCGTTGTCGTTGATTTGACGTGCCAGGTGTACAACGGCTTGCCAAGGGCCTGTGCGATCTCAAAGGCGAGCAACGTCTTGCCGGTACCCGGCTCTCCTTTAATCAGTAACGGCTTTTGTAACTCAATCGCTGCGTTAACGGCAATACTTAACTCATGTGTTGCTACGTACGTATTGGTACCCGTAAACGATGGCATAGTGGTTAACGCTTATAGTTTGTAGTTCTGGAGTTGTCGCCGAAAACTACAAACTATAAAACAAAAACCACTATTCGTACACCTTATTCATCATCCTCACTCGTGAACGAGTAAAGCGTCGTATCCAGCGACAGCGAATTAGCCTTGAACTGCCGGATAAAATTGTCAATAACCTCGTCGGTAATATCTTCCGCATTCAGGCAGACGTCCAGTGCGACACCATAATCCGAGTCTGTATCGGTTTCGATATGCTCCTGCACCTTGACGCTTTCGGTATCTTCGATTTCGCCGATGATTTCGGTCAGCGCCGTTTCGGCTTCCTCTTCGCGGTCGGGTGCAATTTTGTACCCGCTTTCGCGCTCTTCGGGCGGAATGTAATCAGGATAGGTTTTCTGCACTTCCTCGACCGCCATTTCGTAGACCAGACTGCTGTGGTGCAGGCGCAGCGTGTACACCAGCGCGTCGTAGATCACTTCCTGCCCCTGGTACTGCCCCGGAAACTGAATGTGTACGCACTCGCCCGACTCCAGCACCTCCAGGTCGTCGTCTTCCACATAGATAAACGACTTACCTGCCGCCTGACACTCCTCTTTGAGTGCATTGACTTCCTCGGGATCAAATCCCTCGTTTTTATACTTTGCCATGGTTCAAGAATACAGGAAAGCTCCGTTTTGTTCACATTCGACTTACAATTCCAGTGACCTACCCCCCGTTGCTTATTTTACAAACAGGAGTTCCCGGTATTTTACCAGCGGCCAGTCTTCATCATCAACGATCTGCTCCAGCTTATCGACCTCATAGCGGATCGTATCGAAATGACCTTTCACATCGGTTGCGTACAGGCGGGCGCGTTCGGTCGTGTCGACCACGTTGTTGGCCCGTTTACGGGTGTCAGTCATCGACTCGGTCTGTTTCTTGATGATTATAACCCGCGTCGAGATCTCGCGCAGGATATCTTTGATCGGCTCGGCTTCGACCGTCATACCCAGTTCAACCAGGTTCCGGGCGGTTTCAGCGAGCTTGTGCTGGTATTTCAGGGCCGTCGACACCACGTGGTTCATGGCCAGGTCGCCCATCACCCGCGACTCGATCTGCACGTTTTTGATGTACTTCTCCAGCTCGATTTCGTAGCGCGATTCCACCTCAGCGTGGTTCATGATACCGGTCCGCTCAAACAGAGCCAGTGATGCGGGCTGTACATACACACCCAGTGCATCGGGCGTCGAAGCAATATTGCTCAGCCCCCGTGCTTCAGCTTCGGCCACCCATTCGTCGGAGTAACCGTTTCCCTCGAAAAGAATCCGCTTGCTGTCGGTATAATAGGCTTTCAGAATATCGACAATGGCCAGTTCCTTCTTTTCGCCCCGTGCTATCCGCCCATCCAGATCAGCTTTGAATCTGGTAAGCTGATCAGCCACGATGCCGTTCAGCACGGTCATCGTAGAGGCTGAGTTGGCCGAACTACCCACCGCCCTGAACTCAAATTTGTTGCCCGTAAACGCGAAGGGTGACGTGCGGTTGCGGTCAGTATTGTCGCGCAGCAGATTCGGAATCCGATTCAGGCCCAGTTTGTAGTATACGTTGTCGCCTTTGCTGATCGAGATTTCGTTTTTGGTTTCGAGATCCTCGAGCGTTTTGGTCAGCGTTTCACCCAGAAAGATCGACACGATGGCCGGTGGCGCTTCGTTGGCTCCCAGCCGGTACTCGTTCCCCGCCGACGCGATCGTGGCCCGCAGCAGATCAGCATTGTCATGCACAGCCTTGATCACGTTGACCAGAAACGTCAGGAAACGCAGAATCTCTTTTGGCTTACTCGTCGGGGCCAGCAGATTGACGCCCGTATTGGTCCCCATCGACCAGTTGTTGTGCTTCCCGCTCCCGTTGATGCCCGCAAACGGCTTTTCGTGAAACAGCACTTTCAGGCTGTGTTTCTCGGCCACCTTTTCCATCAAATCCATCAGCAGGGCATTGTGATCGACGGCCAGGTTTACTTCCTCGAAAGTTGGCGCTACTTCAAACTGCCCCGGCGCTACTTCGTTGTGCCGCGTCCGGACGGGCATACCCAGCTTCATCGACTCAAACTCGAAATCAACCATAAACGCATTGACACGTGGCGGAATGGAGCCGAAATAGTGGTCGTCCAGCTGCTGCCCCCGCGCGGGCTGATGCCCGAATACTGTCCGGCCTGTCAGCACCAGGTCGGGCCGGGCGTAAAACAAGGCCCGGTCGACCACGAAATATTCCTGCTCGGGTCCTAGTGTCGGCGTCACTTTGGTAATGCTGCGATCGAAATACTGGCAAACGGCGGTCGCGGCCCGGTCGAGGGCGTTGAGGGATTTGAGCAGGGGGGTTTTGTAATCGAGGGCTTCGCCGGTGTAGCTGATGAAAACCGACGGGATGCAGAGCGTCTTGCCGCCCGCCCCGTTGTCCATCAGAAAAGCGGGTGAGCTGGGGTCCCAGCCGGTGTAGCCGCGCGCTTCGAAGGTGTTACGCAGGCCACCGTTTGGAAACGACGACGCATCGGGCTCCTGCTGTACCAGCGCGCTGCCCTTGAATTTTTCCATTGCCTTGCCATCGGCCGATATGTCGAAAAACGCATCGTGCTTTTCGGCCGTTTCGCCCGTCAACGGCTGAAACCAGTGCGTATAATGCGTCGCTCCTTTCGACACGGCCCACGACTTCATAGCCCCGGCGACTTCATCGGCAATGGTGCGGTCGATGGGACCGTTGGTATAAATAGCTTCGGTAACTTTTAAATACGCTTCGGGCGACAGCAGGCCGCGCATCACTTCACTGTTGAACGTGTTGGTACCAAAGAAATCGCCAACCCGCTCAGACGGTGGTGTTACGGTTATGGCCTGACGGCTCTGGGCAATCTCAAGGGCTTTAAAGCGAAAGTTAGACATAGTACAAGCGTGCGGGGGTATAGGCAGAATACGCACTCAAACTTACGCGACCAGCTACCGCTTTTCCAACGACACAACGAAAAAAGCCCGGCTCCTCACGGGGCCGGGCTTTCGTATACCAAATCGGTTGACTATGCTTCCTGCATGACATTGGCCGACTTAACGGTCTTGATGATGACAGCGGCTACTTTGTATGGATCGGCCGCCGAGTTTGGACGACGGTCTTCCAGCCAGCCTTTCCAGCCACGTTCTACCGTAGCGATGGGGATACGGATCGATGCACCGCGATCCGAAACACCGTACGAGAACTGCGTGATCGACTGGGTTTCGTGCTTACCCGTCAGACGCATCTCGTTGTCGGCACCGTAGACATCGATACACTCTTTGATAATTTCCGGTGTACTACCAAACGACGCGCATATCGTGTCGTAGGTAGCCTTGTTACCAGCCGTGCGCAGCGCCGTGTTCGAGAAGTTGGCGTGCATACCCGAGCCATTCCAGTCGGTGTCGCCCAGTGGCTTGCAGTGCCAGTTGATGGATACGTTGTATTTCTCACCGATACGCTCCAGCATGTAGCGGGCCACCCAGATTTGGTCGCCGGCCGCCTGCGCACCTTTCGCGAAAATCTGGAACTCCCACTGACCCGTAGCTACTTCGGCGTTGATACCTTCTACGTTCAGACCGGCTTCCAGGCAAGCGTCGAGGTGCTCTTCCACGATGTAACGGCCGTAGGCGTTCTGCGCGCCAACCGAGCAATAGTACGGGCCCTGACCACGCGTCGGGAAGCCTTCAGCCGGAAAGCCCATCGGCTTATCGATAGCCATGTCCCACAGGAAGTACTCCTGCTCGAAGCCAAACCAGAAATCGTTGTCGTCATCCTGAATGGTAGCCCGTCCGTTCGACGCGTGCGCCGTTCCATCGGCGTTCAGCACTTCGCACATGACGAGAAAAGCGTTTTTACGCTGTGGATCGGGGCAGATGAAAACGGGTTTCAGCAGACAGTCTGACGCACCACCCGGAGCTTGTTCGGTCGATGAACCGTCAAACGACCACATGGGGCAGTCGTCCAGATCACCGGAAAAATCCTCTTCAATTTTTGTCTTCGAACGGAGGCTCTGAGTAGGCTTATAACCATCAAGCCAAATGTATTCTAGCTTCGACTTTGCCATGAGTACAGGTGGATTATTTTTTATTTGGGCTACACACTAATATGTCGGACAAATATAAGCGGCAATCACAGAATTAATAAAGGCATTTCGAACCAACTTCCCTATTTACTACTGATTCTGCGAAAAAATTATACTTTTAATTCGTAATATACCGTATTAAGCCGTATTTTAATCTAATTTACACTAAGTGCAATTACTTAGTCGATTTAGGCTTGTGTAATATATACTTAGGTAAATGGCAGCATTACCGCAACGATATTCTGTCAGAAGCGTACCGCGCATACTGAACAGGTATTGCCCGACGCAACAGGATGGCTGCCTGATGTCGGAACCCGTCCCACCTATTTTTTGTAGGTTTGCCAGACAGGACAATCGATCGTGAAAAAAGTTGCGTTTTATACACTCGGCTGCAAGCTGAACTTTTCCGAAACCTCCACGCTGGCCCGGCTTATGGAACAGCAGGGGTTCGAGCGGGTGGAGTTCAATCAGCGGCCCGACGTTTTTATCATAAATACCTGCTCCGTCACCGACAACGCCGACAAGAAATGCCGGAAGATTGTCAGGGAAGCGCAGAAAATTAATCCGGATGGCTACGTGGCTATTCTGGGCTGTTATGCGCAGTTGAAGCCGCAGGAGATTTCGGAAATTCCGGGCGTCGATGCGGTGCTGGGAGCGTCGGAGAAGTTCCGGCTGCACGAGCTGATGCCGACGTTTACAAAAGTCCCGACGGGTCAGCCAGCGCAGGTGTTCAACTCCCCCATCGAACACGCCATCGACTACCACGCCAGCTATTCGCTCAACGACCGGACCCGTACGTTTCTGAAAGTGCAGGACGGTTGCGACTATCCCTGTGCGTACTGCACCATTCCGCTGGCACGGGGTAAAAGCCGCTCCGACACGGTGGCGAATGTCGTACGAATGGCGCAGGAAATTGCCAGCCGGAACGTTAAAGAGATTGTGCTGACGGGCGTGAATATCGGCGACTTCGGGCTGAACGACGGCCAGCGGCAGGCCACGTTTCTGGACCTGGTCCGGGCGCTGGACGACGTTGAGGGCATTGATCGGTTCCGTATTTCGAGCATCGAACCCAACCTGCTCACCGACGAAATCATCGAATTTGTGGCGCAGTCGAAGCGGTTTGTGCCGCATTTTCACGTGCCGTTGCAATCAGGATCGAATCAGATGCTGGGGCTGATGCGTCGGCGCTACAAGCGTGAACTGTACGCCGACCGGGTGGCCAAAATCAAGTCGCTCATGCCCGACGCCTGCATCGGTGTCGACGTGATTGTGGGGCACCCCGGCGAGACGAACGACGCGTTTCTGGATACCTACACGTTCCTGAACGAACTGCCGATTTCGTACCTGCACGTGTTTACGTACTCCGAACGGCCCAACACGACGGCCATCGACATCAAGCCCGTTGTACCGGGGTCAGTGCGGGCCGAGCGATCGAAGATGCTGCACATCCTGTCAGACAAAAAACGGCGGGCGTTCTATGAATCGCAGGTTGGCCGGTCGGCAACGGTGCTGTTTGAAGAAGACATTGCCGATGGACTGATGCAGGGCTTTACCGAAAACTACGTTCGCGTTGTGGCTACCTACGACCCGCTGCTTATCAATGAGTTAAAGCCAGTGCAGCTAACGAGTCTCACCCACGATGGGCTGATGAACGTCAGCGAATTGGTGGAGGTCATGGCGGCCCATTGATACGTTTACCAGCGAAGCCGTTTTGACGAGGGTTATGGCTGATACGGGTCATCAACCCATAGCAAACCGAGCGTGGGGCAGATCAGCGAATGATTTGCCCCACGCTCGGTTTGTTGTTAGTACGAATCGATCCCGATCAAACTAATAATCGTGCCCAGTGCCCCGAACAGGGTTACCACAAGACCAATAAAAATAAGCGGCCCCGTAGACAGGGTCAACAGCAGCACCCCCGCAATCAGTACAAGGATGCTGATGAGCAGCTTCCCTTTCTTGATCATGGCCTTGTGCGGCTGATTGGGTGCCAGCTGACGGCTGATCTGATTGTTTACTTTCCGCAGCACCAGCCGCTCCATACCCGTCAGGTGTCGGGGTGCGGTAGCTTCCGTTAAGCGCTGCGTTCCCGTGGCTGGTACCAGCATTCTGCCGATACGGCTTATGCGGTTAGTCAGGGACTTACTGGCTGGCAACTCACTGGTTTGCCGGGCGTAAACGTCAGACGGATCGACCGTTGGGCGTGCCTCGACAGGCGACTGGCTCGGGTCGGCAATCGGCTGAACGGGACTGTTCAGTGCCACGGTCTGTCCGCCCACGCGGGATGCGGGCTGAACCGGCCCACGTTGAAAATAAGCCACCGGACGGCTGCAGGAAGCGAGCATAGCGATGGCGAGTACTGTACTGCACAGCGACCTGGTAAAGAAGCTAATCATGCCATTGAGGTTTTTTGAAAATGAATCAAACGTTGGTCGACTGCGGTGCTAACGGGTTGATTGTCGCCAGGCTACCCGTGTTTCCGGGTTCGGGAATGGCTTTCCGCTGTAGTTACCGCGAGTCGACACAAACGCACCGAACGCCTAAAAGTAGGCGAATTGCTATCAGCGTTTCTGCGCCGTCGGCGTTTCTAATCACTTCTTAACCGTTTTATAACTATCTTATAAGGAGACGTATTTCAACTTGTAGTCTACACCAAACCGTCTCTACGGGCGCATAGCCAGCAGCGGTAATTCTTAACACAAAATTGATGGCTGCATACGCTGGCAGCACGTATGAATTTACCCGCTTCGCTTATCTTGCCCAGCGTATCATCCACGCTACAACTAACCCATGCGAGCCGTCCTTTCCTTATTACTCGTTCTCAATTTATATTACCCGACTCTGCTTCTGGCGCAGGGCATCGTCTTTGAGAAAAGTAGCTGGCCAGAAGCTGTCCTGAAGGCTAAGAAACAGAAAAAGCTCCTGTTTCTTCAGTTAGACAAGCCCGACTGTGAAAGCTGTAGTGAAGTGGCCAATGTGGCTTTCAATAGCGCCCTGGTCCGGGAGAAATTCGCCGTACATTTTATCAGTGTCCGCCTGGATGGCACTACGGGCATCGGCAAAGAACTGGCCCAAAAACTAAACGTAGAATGCGTACCCTCTGCCGTCTACCTGGATAGCCAGGAAAGCCCGTTAGCTCGTTTGTGCGGAACGACGAGTTTAGATCGGGCCTATCTGGAAAAGGCAGAGGAAGCAATCACCCGCCATCAGCTGACACCCCTCAAATCGATGGAGGAAACCTACACCAAAGGGGAGCGATCCAGCCAATTCATCCGGGCCTATATCGAACGGCGACAACAGGCCGGACTTCCCGTCGACGACGTTCTGGATGAGTTTGTCCGGCATTCGCCCCCCGACTCCCTCCGGTCTGCCAATGTCCTGCTTTTTATTTTTGAACAAGGCCCAATCGTGGGCACTAAAGCGGACTCGGTATTCCGCTCCAACCGTGCCCGAACCGATAGTATCTACCGGGCTGTGGGTCGGGCCAAAGCCATTGAGTTAAACAATCGCATTGTCAACAATTCACTTCGGCGGGCGATTACTGAGAAAAACGCCCTCTTAGCCAACCGCACCGCCAGCTTCCGACAACGCACGTACACCAACGATCACAAAGCGGGCATGGCTGCCCGAGAGTGGGTGATGATGCGGTATTATCGAGGAGCTGGCGACACGCTTCGCTATTTACAAACGGCCTCGACTTACTACGATAAGCAGTTTATGACCGCCCGGGTGGATTCGATTCAGAAGCTGGATGAGCTGGATACCCAACGGCGGATGCGTGGTGAAATAAGTGGTATGCCCACGTCGACTAAATCGTCGGGGCAGTTTACGTACACGCCTTATCCGAACACACAGCGGTATGTGTCGGCGCTCAACCAGGCCGCCTGGGAATTTCAGGGACTGACCCGTGACTCGACTTATTTACAGAAGGCTTTGAGCTGGTCGAAGCGCAGTCTCGACTACCGCGAAGATGGGAGCCTGTTAGATACGTACGCACACATTTTGTATCGGCTGGGGCGTAAGCAGGAGGCGGTGGAGTGGCAACAGAAAGCCCTTCAGAAGGAACGGAGTCATAATTCTCCTTTAGTCAATTCCCTGGAAGCGACACTCAAAAAAATGCAGCTGGGCACTCTTTAATGTGTTCCTGAGTGCGTACCCGTTGTTTTCGTGACAGCCATTTGGCCTGTAACACCAGACGTGACAACTACCTAAGCGGCTGTTGCTGATTGTGCTTCACGGCTTATTTTGTCATCCCGACGTAGGAGGGATCTTCGCTAAAAGTGAACAAATCGCCTACTAGCGAAGATCCCTCCTACGTCGGGATGACAAAAACACTTACCCAAATAACCAGCAGGTAATGTCAGGCCTGGCGTTCCAGACCTGACACTACCTGCTGACTAAACTGGTTGCCCTGTGGTTCCGGCATACTTCCGGTGGATCAGTTCAGCCACCAGACCCGTCCAGCCGGTTTGGTGGCTCGCACCAACGCCCCTTCCGTTATCCCCGTCGAAATATTCGTAGAACAGAATGTAGTCGCGGAAGTGGGGGTCCTCATTTTTAGCGTATTGCTGTAACACCGCCCGATGCCCGCTGGCGTCGAGGGTAAAGAGCGAGATCAGGCGATCAGCAATTTCACCGGCCGCATCCCGTAGCGTGATCTGCTTACCGGAACCGACCGGGTATTCGACCGTAAAGCCGTCGCCGAAATACTGATAAAACTTGTCGAGACTCAGCACCATCAGGTAGTTAGTCGGCATCCAGACCGGGCCGCGCCAGTTGCTGTTGCCGCCAAACAGATCGCTGTTGCTTTCGGCAGAGGTATAGTCGAGTCGAAACGCTGTACCGTCGAGGGTGAAGGTGTACGGATGTTCACGGTACACCTGCGACACAGCCCGGATACCGTGCGGACTTAAAAACTCCGTTTCATCGAGCATCCACCGCAGCAACGATTTCAGGCGAAAACCGCGCAGCAGACTCAACAACCGGGTTTCATCGGCCCCCTTCTCGGTATAGCGCGATACCTGATTGTAGAGGTCGGGCCGGTGACTGCGAAACCACTCCATTCGGGTCAGAAAGGATGGGTTCTGCCGTAGAATATCATCATCGAGAACCTCGACGGCAAACAGGGGAATCAACCCCACGAGCGTACGAACCTGCATTTTTTCGACGCTCCCGTCCGACATGCGGAGTTGGTCGTAAAAGAACCGATCCTGCTCGTCCCACAAGCCCACGCCATCCTGTCCGATCCGCGTGATAGCCCCGGCGATGTACAGAAAATGGTCGAAATATTTCGTCGCCATTTCGCTGTATATGTCGTCGTGCCGGGCCAGTTCCAGCGCGATCCGCATCATGTTCAGCGCGTACATCGCCATCCAGCTCGTGCCGTCGGCCTGTTCGAGATGACTCCCGTTGGGCAACACCGCGTTCCGGTCGAACACGCCGATATTGTCCAGACCAAGAAAGCCGCCCTCGAAAATATTGTTGCCCAGCTCGTCCTTGCGGTTGACCCACCAGGTGAAGTTGAGCATCAGTTTGTGGAAGATAGCGCGCAGAAAACTATGGTCGGCCGCACCGGCTGGGTGTTGCTTTTGATCGAGCATAAACACCTGCAGAGCCGCCCACGCCTGCACCGGCGGATTCACGTCGGAGAAATTCCACTCATAAGCCGGTAGCTGCCCGTTGGGGTGCATATACCACTCGTTGGTCAGCAGCATCAGTTGCTGTTTGGCCAGTTCGGGGTCGATCAGGGCCAGCGTAACGCAGTGAAACGACCAGTCCCAGGCGGCATACCAGGGGTACTCCCACTTGTCGGGCATCGAAATCACCCCGGCATTAATCAGCTGTTGCCAGGTGCGGTTACGCCCGTTGTACCGCTCGGGGGGCGGTGGTGGCTGCGTGGGATCACCGGCCAGCCAGCGCGATACGTCGTAATAGTAGAATTGCTTGCTCCAGAGCATCCCCGCGAATGCCTGCCGCTGCACCCGTTTTTCATCATCGGTCGCTTTTGCAGGCTGAATAACCGCGTAAAACTGATCGGCTTCCTGCTGTCGCTGCGTCAGAACGGCATTGAAGTCGGCAAATGGTTCGCGGACGGTTGGGTGTACGTCGGTCGTGAGCGACAGCCGCAACCGGACAACGGCCTGCCCCCCAGCCTCGACCGTCAGTTTGTACTGCGCACTGGCTTTGGTGCCCGTCTGATCCGGGTTGATTGAATCAGTACCGTGGATGACATGGTCGTTGATACCGTCTTTCGGATACGGCGTACCGTCATGCACCGTATACAGTCGGGCCCGGTTCGATTCATTTTCGCAGAACAGCCAGTCAGGATTTCCGTCCGCATGGAGCACGTAGGAACCCAGCTGTGTATGTGTCGCCCGCAGAAAACCATCCTGCCGCAGGTTGATACCGGGTCGTTGACTACTAACGCCATCGGTATCGTCGCCCCAACTCCAGGTGTTGCGAAACCAGAGCGTCGGTAGCAGCGTCAGGTTAGCTCGTTCGGGCCCCCGGTTGTGTACCGTTATGCACATCAGTACGTCCTGAGGCCCCGCTTTGGCGTATTCTACGAACACGTCGAAATAGCGGTCCTGATCGAACAGACCCGTATCGAGCAGTTCATATTCGGGATCGAGCCGGGTGCGTCGCCGGTTTTCGTCTAGTAGTTGCTGGTAGGGGTAAGCAGCCTGCGGGTATTTATAGAGCATCCGCTGGTACGAATGCGTGGGCGTGTTGTCGAGGTAATAATACAACTCCTTGACGTCCTCCCCGTGGTTGCCTTCGCCGTTGCTCAGTCCAAAATACCGCTCTTTCAGGATGGGGTCGGCCCCGTTCCAGAGCGACAGTCCCAGGCACAGCGTCTGTTTATCGTCGCAGAAGCCCGCGATGGCGTCTTCCCCCCAGCGGTACGCGTAACTACGGGCCATGTCGTGGGTGGTGTAGCCCCACGCATCACCATTGGCGCTGTAATCTTCCCGGACGGTTCCCCACTGCCGATCCGACACGTAGGGCCCCCACTGCCGCCACGTCGGGTCGTTCAGCCGCTTCTGTTCAGTTGTCATTTGCTCGGTGTTTATGGTTCGTAGTTCGTGGTTTGTAGTTGGTTAACGGTTGACGCCCAGGTTACTTATCGCGTCAGTCCCGGCGGAGAACCGCAACTACAAACCATGAACTACGAACCACAAACTATTTAGCCATTATCCGAAAAGCTCTCCAGCACCGTCATACCGCCGTCGATGAAGATGCTGGCTCCGGTAATATAGTCCGACTGATCGGAGGCCAGAAAAACGGCCAGATTCCCAATATCTTCGGGTTTACCGATGCGGTTGTACGGAATCAGCGTCATCAGGCTGTTCAGGGCTTGCGGGGTGCTCCAGGCATCTTTATTGATGGGCGTCTGAATAGCACCGGGGCAGATACTATTGACCCGGATGTGCCGGTCGCCGTACTCCTGTGCCAGCGACTGCATCAGCATCTTGATGGCCCCTTTCGACGATGCGTAGTTGATGTGCCCTGCCCAGGGGATCTGCTCGTGTACCGAACTCATGCAAATGATCTTGCCCGTTGCACTCGACACCTCCGGACGTGGGCCCCGACGCAAAAATTCCCGAATGGCCGAACGAGCGCACAAAAACTGACCGGTGAGGTTGACGTCGATGACGGTGTTCCACTGCTCAAGGGTCATTTCGTCGAATTTGGCGTCGCGCTGCAAACCGGCATTATTCACCAGAATATCGAGCGTACCGAACTGGGCGACGATGTCGGCAAACATTTTTTCAACCTGATCTTCCTTACTGACGTCGCACTGGGCGATGATGCCACTGCCACCCGCCGAGGTAATTTCGTCGAGCACAGCCTGAGCCGCTGCTTTCGTGGCCTCGACGGGATAATTGACAATAACGGTTGCACCAGCAATGGCCAGCGATTTGGCAACGCCGGCACCGATACCGCTACTCGCTCCTGTAATCAGCGCAATCTGCCCATTCAGTACTTTATCCATGTGTCTGTAATCAGATGATGTTTGTATTACCTACTTTTTTCAATCCCGTTTGTTCGCCCTAACCCGTAACTGTCCGGCAAAGCAGCTTCACAGACACCAGAATTAATACCTGCCCGCCGTCGTAGAGCGGTAAATTAACGGTCTTTTAACAGGTCATTACCCCCTCACAAACTGGCTTCAGCTGATTTTCTACGACCGATATCACTTGTTACTGAAACGGCCATTTCTCGACTAATTGTATTATTCAACGATCCACTTTGCTGGAAAAAATACAAAGTCCTAAATAGTGTCCATATTAGAAAAATACAACACATACGCTATTATGATGGACTTATTGAATTTTTTTAATAAACGCCTTACAATGGCAATAATGAATATAACGAAAGAATGAATGTTTGCTAAAAGCCTGACGATCAGTCGTTGGGGTGTTGCATTAACACGGCTGCTGCCCACACCTTTGTCCCGGTAAAACAAAACTTTCAAACCAATGAAACAGATCCGTTTATCAATTGCTGTACTGTTATCAGTACTTAGTATGGCAGGCGCAGGAGTCGCCAAAGCCGACACCGGTTCGGTCGTTAACGGGGTGAAAATCACGAAAGCCGATCAGAAAAAAGTTCGCGTATATACACAGGCTGGTGCTGCCGTCGACGTCGCTATCATCGACGCTACGGGTAACGTCCTGTACAAGGGTGCCATGTCAGGCAAAAAGCATTCGACTTCGTTCGATCTCAAGAGCCTGCCCGACGGTCAGTACTACCTGACAGCTGGTAACAACGCCTGGTGGATGTCGCAGGGATTGAACATCAGCAACAACACACTGACCGTTGAAGACAGCAAGCTACAGCAGGTAGTTCAGCCAACGGTAACGGCCTACGACAACAGCAAAGTAGAGGTAGTAATGCCCGCCAAAAACGTAGCCGATGCCAATGTAGCCATCTACGATGCACAGAACACGCTGGTTCACACGGGTTCGTTTGCTGGCCCGGTTGGCCGCTTCGACCTGTCGGCCCTGCCTGATGGTTCGTATACGTTCGTAGTTGGTCCCGAGCAGAAGCAGTTCGTAACCCGCGTTAACATCAGCCACTAATACGGCTCCTTATTCCGCCCACCACCCGGCGGGTTCACTACACACTTCATCCCTGAAAGCAAACGGCCTTCGTCTCATAGCGAGACGAAGGCCGTTTTTTCGTAAAGGAAAACTGACCGGTATGTAAAGCCTGCATGTCTCGACAAAATCGATGACAACAGGAGTTAGCGAATGAGTACGCTACGTCGTTGAACGCCAAGCACTTGCTACCTTTACGCCACTGTTTGGTTTGGCCGCTTAGCTTTCCTGCGAGACTAGCGTCCTGTCGATGGGAAGCGCCCTCACACAGCAAATTAATTACGCACTGGCTGATACTTCAACAGCCAATAAATAAAGGAACATCCGATACCAACAACTAAAGATAAACTGAGTATGAACCCTGATTCAACAGCAATTACCGGCAAATGAAGCTCGTTTAGGCCCCTCAGAACAATTGGCTTACGGTCGAAGCCCTCAACTAGAATAGACCAAGAATTCACCACCATAAACACGGCGCATCCTACAGCAAATAGTGGAGCGTATCGAAGCACAAATGATAGAAGAGTAGGACGATTCATACCTGTCACGTTTTGTTGAAGCATTTACCTAACAATCAAATCTTTAACTTAAAGCATTTTTTCTGTCAAAGGTACCTGACCCGCTTTAAGATTTCTTGCTGACGCTCTTCTTGTGTCAACCGAAATCGCCTAACAAACCCGGAAGGCTTAATTGTCGAGCCGGGCGGTGTGTCACAGAAAGCCTTCAAACGAGCACTGATTTTGGCTTTCCACCCAACCTATATAAAAGATATGTCCCTACTCAGAGAGATCAGTTATACCGTCACTGTTATCCCGCGCATTCGGAGCAGCGACAGCTCCTTCATTTTTGACTCGAACATAATATCGACCTCTTTGCCATACGTGTTGACGGGTGAGTAGATCCAGTCGGCGTGGGCTTCGCGTCGGGCGGTACTGTCTTCGTGACTCTGCCGGGAGTCGGAGAAGTGAAACACCGGCCGCACATCCCACGTACTGTAGGCAGTAAGAAAGGCTTCTTCCTCAGTCTGAAAACCGGGGTTCAGCGAATGATGAAAATAATCGAAGACAATGGGCGTACCAATCGTTTCTGACAGCGGCACCAGATCCGTAACCGTATACAGACTGACCCGATCATCGTTTTCTACCGTCAGGCGGGCGCGTAGCCCGGCCGAGAGCAGGTTAAAATTCTGCGCGAACCGGATCAGTGTCGCTTCTTTGTCGCCGTACGTACCGCCGACGTGAATGTTGATTTTGTTCCAGTGCGACGGCGTCAGCCCCATCAGGTCAAACAGTTCAGACTGGTATTCGAGGTCTTTGATGGTATTGTCGAGTACGCTCCCCTGACCCGCCAGGTGGTTGAACGGACCAGGATGAATTGTCAGACGAATCGGGCGGGTACCGATGTCCTCCAGCGTAGCCCGAATCTCGGGGAAGTCGGGCAATTCAGCCAGTTTGTATTCAGACGCCCACGGGAATATATCCGACGACATACGAAAAATGCGAAACCCGTTTTCCAGATTCCAGTCGATAATTTTCAGCAGGTCAGTTACGTTTTTCAGGGCCAGTTCCGACGCATAGCCAATGCCTTTAGCCAGAAACGTTTTCCGAATCATGCCCCGATTGGTCGTAATCTTTTCGGTCTGTAAGCTCAGGTTAATGCAGGCATACCCTACGTTTGACGATGTCGATTCCATGGGTAGTCAACGATCCGTACTGGTCGATGGTTTGTGCGGGTTGCCGTTCCGTCAAAAATAGGCACCTGCCCAACCGACGTCGGGCTGAATTCGCCTATATTAATGCCCACACCGTGCCTAAACTCCTATACTACTCATGAATGATTTCACGCTGACGCAGCTGTCTACTATTGCTAACAGCTATTCACACATGGCCAGGGCATTGACTGAGCTACAATTAGCGCGCTGGACTGAGCTTACGCACGAACAGCAACTTGACCTGAACGCTTACCAGAACAGTCTGCTCAACCGGGCGCATGACTTACAAACCCGCGCCGTCAACCCGTCCGTCGATCAGGCGGAGTGGCTGACGGAGCGAATTCGGCAAACCATTGGCCATATCTGCAACCAACTGCCAACGACCGGCAACGTATCGCTGGCTCTCGCGCTGGGAGCCCTGATCGTAGCGCTAGCCTCGTATGTGGCGCGGGACAACCGGAAGGGTATTCAGTCAGCTTTCAATGAATTAACCCATTTGCTCGCTTCCGAACGTGCATAAAAAAAGCGGCAGGAGTGAACTCCTGCCGCTTTTTTTATGCACGTTCGCCCCGGTTAGTTGGGCATGATGATACCCGATGGTGACTTGGTACCGACCAGTTCAACCTCAAATACCAGATCCTGACCGGCCAGCGGGTGGTTGGCATCGAGGGTCACGTTGGTGTCGTCCAGCTTGCGCACGATTACCGGAATCGGACGTGGGTTGCCATCTTCGTGCATATTGAGTGTCATACCCATCTCGAGCGGAATATCTTCAGGAATATCGGACCGGTTCAGGGTAAAGATCATCTCTTCGTTGGCCGGGCCATATGCGTCCTCTACAGGTATATTGATCGTCTTCTTATCGCCTTCGTTCATACCCAGCACGCCGTCATCAAACCCTTTGATGACCTGTCCGCTGCCGACCGTAAATTCAAGTGGCGAACGACCCTCCGATGAGTCGAACACGGTTCCATCTGTCAGGGTGCCTTTGTAATGTACCTGAACGGTGTCTCCGGATTTTGCTTGTGCCATAGTATGTAGGACTAGTTTTGCAGTATAACCCAAAAGACGGCTAAGCGTTCAGATGCGCAGCATGTTTATCTGCTTTTTCGTCCTACACACTCAGTATCAGCCGTTTTTCGTTGCTAAAATTTGACTATATCGGAAACTTATATATGTTTGCTTTCAGTCGATAAATCACCGGTTTTATGGAAGCATCGGGTCAGGAATTTTTACGTGGCACCCTCAAAACGATTGTGCTGAACCTACTGGCCGATTCCTCCGCCGGTGGCCCTCGCCGGATGTACGGTTACGAGATTACGCAGGCCGTTCACGACCGGACCCGTGGCGACATTACGCTCTCGTTCGGAGCACTTTACCCGGTATTGCACAAGCTGGAACAGGATGGCCTGCTGCTTACAGATATGGAAGAGGTAGATGGGCGGATGCGCAAATATTATTCGCTGACTCCGCAGGGCAATCAGGTTGCCATCCAGAAAACGTCTGATTTCGAACGCTTTGTTCGCTCTGTACGGAGCCTGCTCCAGTCGCCCGGTGCATTATCGCCCGGCATGTAATCTTTTTCGTTTCGCCTAAACCTTCGTTACAAACACTCGTTACGGTCATGGAAAAACTTAGCGACGAACAGGTAGCGCTGCTACGCCGACACCTGCTTACGACAGGCACATCTGACGCTCTGATCAATGAGCTGATCGATCACCTCGCCTGTGAAGTTGAACAGTATATCTGGATCGGTCTGCCCTTCGAGCGCGCTCTGGAAGCGGTGACAGAACAGGCAACCCACAAAGCCGTCCGGCACTTACGCGACACCTATCAGGTCGAACTGACCATGTCTGAAGAGCAGCTTCAGCACGCCAGCCTGGACGATATCGTGTTTCAGTTTCGCAACAAGGCTTATGGGGCTTACGACCTTCGCCAGTCGTACCGGCTGACCATGCGCAACGCCATCATCATGGGCATCAGTTTCTGCCTGATGCTGGTCGCTATTCTCGACGGCATAAACCGCAAGGAGTGGTCGTACATAAGCCTGACGGGCTTTGCCTGGATTGTGGGTGTGGCCGGTATGACCTTCGCTGGCGTAAGCTGGTATCTCGCCCGCATCCGGGAGCAGCAGTACTCGGTTTAACGTTTGAGGGTCAACGTTTAAGGTTGCAGCAACGGATGGCCAACAACCTTAAACGTTGACCCTCAAACGTTAAACCAGTAAAACTAATACGCCCTGGCGAACAGCACCCGGCCTTTGGAAGGCTTACCGGAGAACACATCGACGCCTTCTTCGGGCTCCTGATCGAACGGAATACAGCGGATCGTGGCTTTGGTAGCGTCCTTGATAGCCTCTTCGGTTTCGGCTGTGCCGTCCCAATGTGCCATCAGAAAACCACCCTTTTCGAGCTGCTCCTGAAACTGCTCGAACGTATCGACCTTGAATGTATTGGCCTCGCGGAAATTTTTAGCGCGGGTATAAATGCTGGCCTGAATGTCGTCGAGCAGCGTTTTGATCCGCTCGGTCAATCCGTCGAAGGCAACAGTCTCTTTGGTTTTAAAATCGCGCCGGGCAATCTCGACAGTTCCGTTTTCCAGGTCGCGCGCACCCATCGCCAGCCGGACCGGTACGCCACGCAGCTCATACTCGGCAAATTTCCAGCCGGGCTTATTGGCATCCGAATCATCGTATTTGACCGAGATACCGGCCTTGCGCAATTCCTGCACCAGCGGTTTTACTTTCGCCGAAATGCTCTCCAACTGCTCGTCCGTCCGATAGATCGGTACGATCACAACCTGAATAGGGGCCAGTTTCGGCGGCAGCACTAGTCCGTCGTCGTCGGAGTGGGCCATGATGAGTGCCCCCATCAACCGGGTCGATACACCCCAGGATGTACCCCACACGTAATCGAGCTGATTCTGTTTGTTCAGGAATTGTACGTCGAAGGCTTTGGCGAAATTCTGCCCCAGAAAGTGCGACGTGCCGGCTTGCAATGCCTTACCATCCTGCATCATCGCTTCGATGCACAACGTGTCGACGGCTCCCGCAAAACGCTCCGACGGCGTTTTGCCCCCCCGCACTACGGGTACGCCCATCCACTCTTCAGCGAAGGTGGCGTACACCTCCAGCATCTGCCGGGTTTCGGCTTCGGCTTCCTCGGACGTTGCGTGAGCGGTATGGCCTTCCTGCCAGAGGAACTCGGTCGTGCGCAGAAAAATCCGCGTCCGCATCTCCCAGCGTACCACGTTGGCCCATTGGTTGATGAGCAACGGCAGATCGCGGTACGACTGAATCCAGTTTTTGTACGTACTCCAGATAACCGTTTCCGACGTAGGGCGCACAATCAGTTCTTCTTCCAGTTTGGCTTCCGGGTCAACAATTACGCCCGACCCATCTTCGGCATTCTTCAGCCGATAGTGCGTAACGACGGCGCACTCTTTGGCGAAACCCTCGACGTGCGATGCTTCTTTGCTGAGAAATGATTTCGGAATAAACAGCGGGAAGTATGCGTTGGAGTGACCCGTTTCCTTGAACATATCATCGAGGGCCCGCTGCATTTTTTCCCAGATCGAAAAGCCGTAAGGCTTGATAACCATGCAGCCCCGTACGGCTGAATTTTCGGCCAGATCGGCGCGCTTGATTAACTCGTTGTACCACTCGGAGTAGTTTTCACTCCGCGACGGAATTGCTTTTGCCATGCGTATGTCGCGACCCGGTTCACCTGTAGATGGCCCCCGCGATCACTTATTTTTTTGACTGAATTTAAACCAGTTGCGCTCAACTGGAATCTATTGAATGAATCCTTGCAAAGATAGGTTTTAATCCTATTTTTGTAATCAATCGGCCTGTTCTGCTGTTATATGTATAGGAGAGATATGTGCAGCTCGAACGTCGCAAAAAAAATCCTTGCCAAATGAAAACGCAACCTTTATATCGCTATCTGTCACTGGCCGCGTTGCTGAGTATATGGGGTTGTTCCTCAACTCTGCAAACGGCGCAGAACACCGGTGAAACCGATGACCTGTATGGCTCATCGAGCAACGCGCAGGTGTACGCCAGCGCATCCAGCAATGCATCGTCGGCGACGCAGCGCAACACGCGCCAGCGGTCGTCGGTCCGGGGTCGTAACGCCAACCCTGATTACAACGATGAGCAACAGTACGGCAACGGTACCAACACCGATGAGTACTACTCGGAGTTGAGCACCCGTAACCTGAACCGGGGTATTTCGCCCGATCCGGGCTGGACCGACAATTCGGCCAACGGCTACGCGGGCACAAATGGCTACAACAGCGGGTTTGTCAACGGCTACAATGCTGCGCAGACGTCGGCGCTCAGCTGGAACCGGTGGGGCTTCAATAACATGGGCTTCTACAGCGGCCTCGGTTTGGGTGTAGGCCTGGGCTACGGTGGGCTGGGTGGCTTCGGTTACAGTCCCTTCAACAGCGGGTTTTATTCGCCCTATGCCTATGATTCGTTTGCTTATGGCCCGTTTGGGTACGGTGGCGGATTTGGTGGGTATGGTGGTGGTTTCGGTTACAGCCCGTTCTATTCACCCTTTGGTTACAGCGCATTTGGCTACAGTCCGTTCGGGTACGGTGGCGGATTTGGCAGCTACTTTGGTGGCGGGTACTACGGTGGTGGTTACGGCTATCCGGGTTATGTCAACAATGTGATCGTGACGGGTGCTGATCCGTACCGGAACAACCGGACGTATTACAGTGGCAGCCGCACGGCAGGCCGGTACACGTCGGATTTCGACAATACCAACCGGGGTTACAACGCCGGTGGTCGTCGGGCAGCAACGGGTGCGTATGCCAATTCGTCGGGCACGGCACCAGCCGGTAGCAACTCGAATAGCGGCTACTATGCGCCACGCGGTGGCCGTAACAATTCGTACTACTACGACAATGGTAGTGCCGGTCGTACATCGGGCAACAGCATTCCGACTTATAGTGGTAATGCCAACGCAACGAGCACCTATTCGGCACCACGCGGTGGCCGGGGGTACTCAAACTCAAACGATTATTACAGCAACGGCGGTGGCCGGTCGGGTGCTCAGCAGCCAAGCTATCAGGCTCCTCAACGGACCTACCAGAGCCAGAGCCGCTCGTATCAGCAACCTAGCTATCAGCAGCAACAGCCCTCGTACCAGTCGCAGAGCCGGAGCTACAGTCAGCCCAGCTTCAGCGCACCGTCGAGCGGTGGCTTCTCCGGTGGTAGCCGGGGCGGTGGCGGTAGTGTAGGGGGTGGCGGTGGTAGCGTCGGCGGTGGCGGACGTGGTCCACGTTAATCAACAGCATTAGATTTAGCTAAAAAAAACCCGACGATTCTTACAATCGTCGGGTTTTTTCGTTTTGTAATAACAATGACCATTCACGCGATTAAACGCGTAAGCATTCATGCACTCTAAAGGGTATCGATGAATCCCTGAACCAGTAAATTATATGAAACACACACTATGTGCGACAGCCCTGCTGCTGTCGGTGGCCCAGCTAACCTACGGACAGGATACACCCTCTGCGTATGCTGACGCGACGTATCAATATTCCGACAACGTGCTCAACGGAACGGCTCGCTTCCGGGGGCTGGGCGGTAATCATGCCGCCCTGGGGGGCGATGCCAGTAACCTGTTTGGCAACCCCGCTGGTCTGGGTTTCTACAACCGGTCGGAGTTTAGTATCAGCCCATCCTTCAACGGCGTTAACAACCGCAGTTCGTTTTTGGGATCGCAGACAACGGGGTCGCAGGGCAATGTGAGTGTCGGCCAGTTGAGTGTTGTGTTCGCCGGACGCGACAATGGCCCCGACAATCGGCGCTTCCGTCGGTCGTCGTTTGGTATTTCGTACTCGCAGGCCCTGAATTTTCAGGATTACTACAATGCCATCGGCCAGAATGTAAACCGTAACTCGTCGATTTTACAAACGTATGCGAACGCGGCCAACGCAGGCGACGCAAATAATCCGAATGGGTATACAGGAGCTGCCCTCAATAATTTGTATGACTTTAATACCAATCAGGCGGATAGTCCGGCAGCAGCGGCTTACCAGCTATATCTGATCGACCCGACGGCGACGGGAGCCAATACCTCCGGTCCACCGTATAGCCGTGCCGATGCCAACACCGCCAAACAGCAGCAGGCGACAATTAGCCGGTCGGGTGCCAGTTCGCAATGGACGCTGGCTTACGCGGGTAACTTCGATGACAAACTGTACATCGGTGGTTCGCTGGGCATTACGCGCTTGCGGTTCAACTCGACGTTTATGTTTACCGAAACGCCGATCAACGGAACCAGCTTCAACAACTATAGCCAGACCAACACGCTGACCGCGACCGGAACGGGCATCAACGCAACGCTGGGGATTATTTACAAGATCGCACCGGAAGTACAGATTGGGGCAACTGTCGTCAGTCCGACGTTTAGCAGTGTGCGCGAACTATTCCAGCAAAGTCTGGCCGCTAACCCTCGCGATCCGAATATCACCAATCCACAAAACGGGCCTGTTCCACCCAGCAGTGTAGCTGTGGTAACACCAAACGACGAATTCCCGTACTCGATGCAAACGCCCTTCCGCGCGACGGGTGGTGCCACGGTATTTTTGGGTAAAGCAGGTTTTCTGACCGCAACAGCCGAGTACGTCGGGTATGCCGGTATGCGCGCCCGAACAACGGCCTTCAACGATATTCAGACCAATAATCAGTTCCGCAACGACGTACGGCAGGAAGTACAGGCCACTTATAAAAGTGTGGTCAATCTGCGGGCCGGTGCTGAATTTCGGGCTGGTATTGCCCGGATTCGGGCTGGTGTAGGCTATCTGCCCAGTGCTTATGTGTTCGACCTGGATCGCGTCCCCCGCGCCGACCGGTCTAAGCTGCTTGTTTCAGCGGGTCTGGGCGTTCGTAACGAGCGGTTCTTCGCCGATTTATCAGGCTCGTATCTGACTTATTCGTCAGGCTTCACGCCCTACTCACTTCCCAGCGACGCCAATACGCCCACCGTCCTAACCAATAACCGGGGCACGAATGTGACCCTATCTGTCGGGACGTTTTTTTAGGTAATGATAGAATGATTGAGTGATTGAGTGATTGAATGGATAGGCGCACTATCTTATCCAATCACTCAATCATTCAACTACAACCACCGCCCCAGCTGTCTCAAAATATGCTCCGCGTCCGTCTCACCCGATACGATGACGTTAGCCTGTGTGTAAAATGGAGAACGGTCGGTACAACGTTGTCGCAGATCCGACAGCAGTTTGGGGTCGGACGCGTTGAAAAGTGGTCGGTCAGCCTGTCCATGCGCGACCATCCGCCGGTGCAGAATATCCACCGGCACATCGAGAAATATTGAAATACCCGTTTCGTTGATGTACGTCATGTTGTCGAAATGACACGGCATTCCGCCCCCTGTCGACACCACCAGACTACGCCCCGGCTGAATCGTTCGTAATACACGCCGTTCGGCCTCCCGGAAGTACGCTTCGCCCGACTGCGCAAAAATCTCCGGTACTGAGCGACCTTCTTCCCGCACGATCATCCGATCGGTATCCAGAAAATGGTAATGCAGGGCATCGGCAATGCGCTTTCCCAGTGTGCTTTTGCCCGATGACGGCATCCCGATCAGAAAAATATTCTTCATGAGGTTAAAGAGCGAAAGAGCGAAAGAGCGAAAGAGCGATTTCCATCCGGCACCGTCGCTCTTTCACTCTTTCGCTCTTTCACTCTTTCATTCTTTAACTAATTGTTTCACCTCCTCCGCGCTGGGCGTGGTGTTGTAATGCCATTTGCCACGTACGGTGCCGTTCTGCATAAGCCAGGTGCCGGGGTTCGAGCGCATAATGGTCTTCAGTACCGTCGCATCGACTTTGTAATACGGCACGGTAGTTAGCTGAAACTCGTTCTGAAACGCCTTGATTTCCTTGTCGCTCACCGACGTAAGGATATACGGCTTGATATCCGAACCCGTCAACCCATCAACCAGCGACCGGATAGCAGGCAAACTACCCACGTCGATATCCGTTGTCTTCTTGACGATAATAAACAGCTTCTTACCCTCGAACGTCTGCTGCGTGAGGTCACCTTCGTCGTTCCAGACACGATAGTCGGTAATCTTCGGCTTTGCGCCCTCGTTGATGAGCTGCATCTCCTTGAATTTGTAGGTTGTATCGGTCGGGTACTGCTCGAACGTATCAGTCTTGCCATTTTTCTCCATCACGTACCGGTAACGCAACGGTTCTGACGGCTTCATCTGCGCCGGGATATTTTTACCAACAGCGTAGGGAAGCAGATCGAGCGGAGGCAGGAATGAAATAGCGTAGACGCCCAGCCCCAGCGTCAGCACCGTCGTCAGGAATACAACCCAGCCCGTTTTTCGGGGGGTGATCCGGTTACGGTGCCCGATGATAAACAGGATAAGCACCGTCAGCACGACGTCCTTACCGAACGACGTCCACGGTTTCAGCTTGATCGCATCGCCGAAACAGCCGCAGTCGGTAACGCGGTTGAAATACGCGGAATAGAACGTTAGAAACGTGAAGAAAACGATCAGGAAAAATAAGAGCCAGACCGTCAGCTTGGGCTTATACGATACCAGCAGGGCCACACCCAGGATAATCTCGGCCGCGCAGAACAGCACCGACATCGTCAGCGTAAACGGCACCAGTGCCATGAAAAAATCATGCAGCAGCGGCACATCCTGCGCGAAGACTTCGAAATATTCTTCAAACTTGATCTGTGTACCAACCGGATCGTTGAGCTTGATGAGCCCCGAGAAAATAAATACAATGCCGACCAGGAAGCGGGCGATCCGGGCCGCCCACAGCATCGGCGGTGTCCCCGTTTTAATTTTAGTCGGCGTAACAGCAGCGTTCATGTAGTATGTTGATAGGTGAATCGACAGGATTACAGGATTGGCAGGATTTTCTTTTCAGCCGATTCATAGCCAGTAAACAATTAAGAAAATCCTGTCAATCCTGTAATCCTGTCTATATCGTACTTGTCAGTTTGATCAGACAGAAAACGGCGTAATTTATCATATCCATATAATTGGCATCGACGCCTTCCGAAACCAGCGTCGCCCCCTGATTGTCTTCGATCTGCTTCGTGCGCAGCAGCTTCATCAGCACGATGTCGGTCATCGAACTAACCCGCATATCGCGCCAGGCTTCGCCATAATCATGGTTTTTGGCAAACAGCAGGTCCATAACCCGGCCCACCTGCGCGTCGTACAACTGCTCAAGCTCGGCAGGCGGTATATCGGTGCGCCGGTCGTTCTGTAATTCGAGTTGAATCAGGGCCATCACACAGTAGTTGATGATGCCGACGAACTCCGGCTCGATACCCTCCCCTACTTTGCTGATACCTGTCTCCTGCAGGGTGCGAATACGCTGGGCTTTGATAAAAATCTGATCGGTGATGCTGGGCAGGCGCAGAATTCGCCATGCCGTACCATAATCCTGATTTTTTTTCAGGAACAGACTTTTGCACCGGTCAATTACCTGCCGATATTCGGCCTCTGTCTTTGTCATAGTTTAAGGTTTAAGGTTTACAGTTTAATGTTGTCAACAGCTAAAACCTTAAACGTTGAACCATAAACCTTGAACTTATTCATGCCGAAAGGTACAAAAAAAACGGTTGGGCGGCACTCCGCCAGGCGTCGTTCGTTGACCTGTCGCGGGCGGCTCGTATCACTCGATACACCGGTTGTAATGGGCATCCTCAACGTGACCCCCGATTCGTTTTATGCGGGCAGTCGGGTGATGGAACCCGGCCGCACTGTCGACGCGGTGCTGGAACGCGCCGGTCAGATGCTGGCCGACGGGGCTACGTTTCTTGACCTGGGCGGCTATTCGACCCGGCCCGGTGCCGCCGATATCAGTCCCGATGAAGAAACGGATCGACTGTTACCGGCTGTCGAGGCCCTGCGTCGTCACTATCCGGACGCCCTGCTGTCGGTGGATACGTTCCGGGCGTCGGTCGCGCGGCAAACGGTCGAAGCAGGTGCCCACCTGATCAACGATGTTGGGGGCGGTACGCTCGATCCGGCCATGTTTGCCACCGTTGCGGCCCTGCGCGTACCCTACGTACTGATGCATCTGCGCGGAACCCCCCAAACCATGCAATCGCGGGCGACCTACGCCGACGTAACGACCGAAGTTATCGATGAACTGGCCGTTCGACTCGCAGCATTACGCCGTCTGGGGGTAGCCGATGTCCTGTTGGACCCCGGCTTTGGTTTTGCCAAGACCCCGGCGCATAATTTCGACCTACTCAGTAATCTCGACGCGTTCCAGCTATTTAATGAACCGGTATTGGTGGGCCTGTCGCGCAAAACGACGATCTGGAAAACGCTGGGAATTACGGCGGATGAAGCCCTGAACGGAACGACCGTATTGAATACGATCGCCCTACAGAAAGGAGCGGCTATTCTACGGGTTCACGATGTGCGTGAAGCGGCTGAAGCCATTCAGCTGACGCAGCAGTTAACTTTTTTTTAGGTCAACTATTGCGTTCACTCTTTTTAAACCCTACTTTTGCATTCCCAAATCGGGAAAACGATCTGGTAGCTCAGCTGGTAGAGCAATACACTTTTAATGTATGGGTCCTGGGTTCGAATCCCAGCCGGATCACCAACGTAGTTTAAGCCACTCCTAACCGAGTGGCTTTTTTGGTTTATGGCCTTTTCTCAGCAACCTATTGCTTAGGTAATTCTTCTAGTACTATCAGCGCTATCATTCGATCTAATTGGCATTTACCAAGAAGATTTATAACCAAATTCACAATTCTGGTTATGTGCTAAGAAATTTCGATAAAGACTGTTTTTACCAAATTTTTATATGTAGTATATTGCAAGACTTTGTCGCAAACATTCGATAGTTCGGTTCTGATCGCCAGATACAGTATTCCCCTGAACCGACCGTAATTTAGTATTTCTTAAAAATCTCGATCATTTTTTGCCATTCTGATAATCAGATAGCCGAAAATGACGGCTCAACCCAACACTGTACGGCCATGTCTGACCAGGTTGACCAACACGCGCAGGTACCTGCGGGCCTTTATCGCCCGGAATTTGAGCACGATAACTGCGGTATCGGCTTCGTTGCCCACATTAAGGGGCGCAAATCACACCAAATCGTTTCGGATGCGCTCCAAATGCTTCGGCGGATGGAACACCGGGGCGCAGTAGGTGCAGAAGCTAATTCTGGTGATGGAGCCGGACTGCTCATTCAGATTCCTCACGAGTTTTTCGTTGACGAAACCCGTAAGCTGGGTGTTCATCTGCCCCCCGCGCTGGAGTACGGCGTCGGGATGGTGTATTTTCCGAAAGATGTGTGGCTGCGCGAAGAGTGCCGCGCCATTCTGAACCGGAAAATGAAAAAGCTGGGTCTCGAACTGCTTTGCTACCGCGTTGTACCAGTCAACAACAGCGATCTGGGAGCCGGGTCGCGCTCGGCAGAACCGCAGATGGAACAGGTTTTCATCAAGCGGCCAGCCGAAATTACCGACGCTGACGACTTCGAACGGAAGCTGTATATTCTACGGAACACCAGTACGCGCATTATCAACGAAAGCGTCAACGGTGTCGATCATTTTTACTTTTCGTCGCTCTCGTGCCGTACGATTACGTACAAAGGTCAGCTGACGACACTGCAACTTGAGCCGTATTTTCCCGATCTGCAAAATGAAGATGTGGTATCGGCACTGGGCGTAGTTCACTCGCGCTTCTCGACAAACACGTTTCCGTCGTGGAAACTGGCACAGCCGTTCCGGTATATCGCCCACAACGGTGAAATCAACACGGTACGCGGCAACGTCAACTGGATGAAAGCAGCCGAAGGGCTTCTCGAATCGAGCAAGTTCACGAAGGACGAGATGGATATGCTGCTGCCGATCTGTGATCCCAAGCAGTCGGACTCGGCCAACCTCGACAATGCCATCGAACTGCTTGTAATGAGTGGCCGGTCGCTCCCCCATGTGATGATGATGCTGGTACCCGAAGCGTGGGACGGCAACGAGCACATGGACCCCGTCCGCAAGGCGTTCTACGAATTTCACGCGGCCCTGATCGAACCCTGGGATGGCCCGGCCTCGATCTCATTCACCGACGGCCGTATGGTCGGTGCTACCCTCGACCGGAACGGGCTGCGTCCGTCGCGGTTCTGGGTAACCAACGACGACATCGTCATTATGGCGTCGGAGGTGGGCGTACTGGATATCGATCCGGCAAAAGTCGTGTCGAAAGGGCGGCTGCAACCGGGTAAGATGTTCCTGGTCGATATGGAGCAGGGCCGCATCGTGGCCGACGAAGAAATCAAGCAGCAGATCAGCACCCGGCAACCCTACGGCGACTGGCTGACTGACAATAAGATCAAGATTCAGGATCTCGAAGCCCCGATCCGTTCGTACAATCCGTATGACCCGGCCAAGCTGTTGCGGATGCAGCAGGCGTTTGGCTTCACGTCGGAAGATTTGCGGATGATTCTGGCACCGATGGTCGAAACGGGCAAGGAAGCTCTCGGTTCGATGGGTACCGACGTGCCGCTGGCGATTCTCTCGGAGCAGAGTCAGCACATGAGCCACTATTTTAAGCAGCTCTTCGCACAGGTAACCAACCCCCCAATCGATTCGATTCGGGAGCGGTCGATCATGTCGCTGATCTCGTTTGTGGGGGCAACCTACAACCTGCTGAGCGAATCGCCCGAACATTGCCGGCAGGTCGAGCTGGAACAACCGGTGCTGACCACGCAGGAATTCGACAAGCTGCGGTTTATCGACAAGCCGAACTTTCAGGCCAAAACGATCAACTGTCTCTTCACGGCCGACGGCGACGGTAAGTCGCTGGAGCGGGCACTGGACCGTATTTGCCGCTACGCCGAAGACGCCATTCAGGACGGGTACTCGATTCTGGTCTTGTCGGACCGGGCCATCGATTCGAGCCACGCGCCAATTCCGTCGTTGCTGTCAACATCGGCCATTCACCACTACCTCATCCGGCAGGGGCTGCGCGGCAAAGTAGGGATCGTGGTCGAAGCGGGCGACGTCTGGGAAACGCACCACGTAGCCACGCTGATCGGCTACGGCGCATCGGGCGTGAACCCGTACATGGCGTTCGAAACCATCGCCAGCATGAAAGAAAAGAGTTTGCTGCAGGTGGATTACGACCTCGACAAACTCTACAAAAACTACGTCAAAGCGGTCAACGGCGAGTTGCTGAAAATCTTCTCGAAGATGGGCATTTCAACCCTGCAATCGTATCAGGGAGCAATGATCTTCGAGTGCCTGGGTCTGAACGCCGACGTAGTGACCCGCTATTTCACCGGTACCGTGTCGCGCATCGGCGGGATGGGCCTGGACGAAATTGCCCGCGAAATCCTGGTGCGTCACTGCATCGCCTTCCCCGACATGCCGGTTTCGGCACCCCGGCTGGAAGTGGGCGGTATTTATCAGTGGAAACAGCGGGGCGAAAAGCACATTTTCAATCCCGACACCATCCACCTGCTGCAACAGTCGACGCAGAAGAACGACTACAGCCTGTTCAAGAAGTACTCGAAACTGATCGACGATCAGACGACGAAGGCAATCACGCTGCGCGGACTACTGAAGTTCAAAAAAGGCACGCCCGTTCCGCTTGATGAAGTCGAACCCATCGAAACTATCTTCAAACGGTTCGCGACGGGTGCTATGTCGTTCGGCTCGATCTCGTGGGAAGCGCACACGACGCTGGCGATTGCAATGAACCGCATCGGCGGCAAAAGCAACTCCGGCGAAGGTGGCGAAGACGAACTGCGGTTTAAAGCACTGCCCAACGGCGACAGCCTGAACTCGGCGATCAAGCAGGTTGCGTCGGGCCGGTTTGGCGTGACGAGTTACTACCTGACCAACGCCCGCGAGTTGCAGATCAAAATGGCGCAGGGGGCCAAGCCCGGCGAGGGCGGTCAGCTGCCCGGCTTCAAAGTCGACGACTGGATTGGCCGGACGCGCCATTCAACGCCCGGTGTGGGCCTGATTTCACCCCCACCCCACCACGACATTTACTCGATTGAGGATCTGGCGCAGTTGATTTCCGACCTCAAAAATGCCAACCGTGATGCCCGGATCAGTGTAAAACTGGTATCGGAAGCCGGTGTCGGAACGATTGCTGCCGGGGTTGCCAAAGCCCACGCCGACCATATTCTGGTGTCGGGGCACGACGGCGGCACGGGTGCCTCGCCCCTCTCCTCGATTCGCCACGCGGGTCTGCCGTGGGAACTGGGTCTGGCCGAAGCGCATCAGACACTGGTTCGTAACAAACTACGTGGCCGCGTAACGGTACAGACCGACGGACAGATGCGGACGGGTCGCGACTTGGCGATTGCCGCGCTGCTGGGGGCCGAAGAGTTCGGCGTCGCCACGGCTGCGCTGGTGGCTACGGGTTGCATTATGATGCGGAAGTGTCACCTGAACACCTGCCCGGTGGGCGTTGCCACGCAGAATAAGGAACTACGCGCCCTGTTTACCGGTAAGCCGGAGCACGTCGTGAATATGTTTACGTTCCTGGCGATGGAACTGCGCGAGATCATGGCCGAGCTGGGCTTCCGCACCGTCAACGAGATGGTTGGTCAGGCGCAGATGCTGGAGATGCGGCAAAACCTGCCCCACTGGAAATACAAAAACCTCAAACTCGACGCCCTGCTGTACAAAGAGCCGACCAATCTGGACGTGGCCCTGTATAAACAGGAAGAGCAGAATCATCATCTGGAAGAGGTGCTCGACCGGAAACTGATCGAGCTGGCCCAACCCGCTTTGTCGGGAACAACGCTCGGTTCCGACGAGTCGATCTACGGCGAGTTCACAGTACAGAACATCGACCGGAGTATTGGTACGATGCTGTCGAACGAGATTTCAAAAGTGTACGGTGGTCCGGGATTGCCCGCCGGCACGATTCATGTCAAACTGCGCGGCACGGCCGGACAAAGTTTTGGCGCGTTTGCCACAAGCGGCCTGACACTCGAACTCGAAGGCGACGCCAACGACTATTTCGGCAAGGGTCTTTGTGGCTCGCAGCTGATCGTGTACCCCGACCGGGCGGCAACGTTCAAACCGGAAGCCAACAGCATCGTCGGGAACGTGTCGTTCTACGGGGCTACATCGGGCGAAGCGTTTATTCGCGGCATGGCTGGTGAGCGGTTCTGCGTACGAAACTCCGGCGCGAAAGTCGTGGTGGAAGGCGTTGGCGATCACGGCCTCGAATACATGACCGGCGGGCTGGTCATTATTCTGGGACAGACGGGCCGCAACTTTGCCGCCGGTATGTCGGGCGGGGTAGCGTACGTTTACGATCAGGACGGTTCGTTTGCCTCGAAAGTAAACGCCGAGATGGTGAGTCTGGAATCACTCACCGACGAAGATCAGGGCATTCTGCGCGAATACGTCGAGAAGCATTTTCAGTACACGACGAGTAACGTCGCGCTGAATCTGCTCGAAAACTGGGACGCGCAGATTGGTCAGTTCGTGAAGGTGATGCCGGGCGATTTCCAAAAGGCACTAGCCGGGCGGGGTATCTCGCTGGCCGAGCAGATCCGCAACAAAAGCGTTGTCTACCAGGACATCACCGTCGATGTGACACAGGGGTAAGCGGTGAAACTACCGAACGCCGAGCAGGTTGACATTACAGACCGTAAGCTACTGACGTACCTACTGAACCATACGCATCCACAGAACAAGGGTAAGGCTGCTTTCTATTCTATCGTGGGCTACACCGGCCAAAACACGGCGCAATTGAAAGCAGCTTTACTGAAACTTGTTCTCACATCGGAGGTGACAGTCGTTATCAATACGCCATTTGGCAAGCGATACGTCGTGGAAGGATGGCTGGATTGTCCGAATGGAAAGTCGTATCCGCTACGAACAGTGTGGTTCATCAACTCCGACGAAACAATTCCTAAATTAGTGACAGCATATCCAAACTGACACGGCGATGATCGAAGAATGTGATCTGGTGGCTTTATTGACTGATCTACCCCAATTTGGCCTCTTTAGGGGCGATGTAGGTACGGTTGCTATGGTGCATGGCAATCAGGCGGGTTTCGAAGTGGAATTTATCAACGCAGGTGGACATACAGTTGCCGTTGAGACACTCCGGGCCGATCAGGTCAAAAAAATAGAAGAACGCAACGCCATTCTGCACGTACCAGAAGTGGCCCTTAGTTAAAATTGACTTCTCCGCGTACCGGCAATGGTACAGAAAGGCATCCACTGAAACATGGGAAAACCGACCGGATTTTTAGAATTTACGCGCGAACTACCGAAGAAGCGCGACCCGCAGCAGCGGATTCACGACTACAAGGAAATCGAAATGCCGTTTTCGGAGCAGGACTCCCAGCGGCAGGCCGCCCGCTGCATGGACTGCGGTACGCCATTCTGCCACAGCGGCTGTCCGCTGGGAAACATCATCCCGGAGTTCAACGACGCGGTGTATGAACAGAACTGGGCCTATGCGTATGAGATTCTGGCCAGCACCAACAACTTCCCGGAGTTTACGGGCCGCATCTGCCCGGCTCCCTGCGAAGCCTCGTGCGTATTGGGCATCAACAAGCCACCAGTGGCCATCGAGTTCATCGAAAAATCAATCGCTGAAGTAGCGTTCGAGAAAGGTTACGTAATTCCGAAACCACCCAAAACGCGCACGGGTAAGCAGATTGCCGTAGTAGGGTCAGGACCGGCGGGACTGGCGGCAGCGGCTCAGCTCAACAAAGCGGGGCACACCGTTACACTGTTCGAACGGGCCGATCAGATTGGTGGCCTGCTGCGCTACGGTATCCCCGACTTCAAACTGGAGAAGTGGACGATCGACCGACGGATTGCCGTGATGGAAGCCGAAGGCGTGCAGTTCAAAACGGGCGTCAACGTCGGCGTCGACATCAGGGCGAACGATTTGATGGAGCAGTTTGATCTGGTGATGCTGACGGGTGGCTCGACCGTACCGCGCGATTTGCCGATTCCGGGTCGTGAGTTGAAAGGCGTTTACCCGGCCATGGAATTCCTGAGTCAGCAAAACAAGCGCAACGCGGGTCGGCCGGTCGAAGTCGATCACCGGGGTGTGGCTTACGGCGACGGTGAATTACTGGCGACGGGCAAGAACGTCGTTGTGATTGGTGGTGGCGACACGGGTTCTGACTGCGTGGGTACCTCGAACCGGCACGGCGCGAACAGCATTACGCAAATCGAGCTGATGCCGATGCCGCCGAAAGACCGGGCAGCGAATACCCCTTGGCCCAACTGGCCAATGATGCTGCGCACCAGTACGTCGCACGAAGAAGGCTGCGAACGGCAATGGTCGATCAATACGAAAGCGTTTATTGGCGACGAAAATGGCAATCTGAAAGCCTTGCGACTGGTCGATCTGACGTGGCAAAACGAAAACGGCCGGATGCAGATGGTCGAGATGCCGGGCTCTGAACGCGATGTTCCCTGCGAACTGGCCCTGCTGGCAGCCGGATTCCTGAATCCGCAGCACGACGGGCTACTGGATGACCTAGGGCTGGAATACGACGAGCGCGGCAACGTAAAAGCAACCAAGTACCAGACAACTAACCCAAACGTGTTTGTTGCCGGCGACATGCGCCGGGGCCAATCGCTGGTCGTGTGGGCGATCTCGGAGGGCCGCGAAGCCGCCCGTGCCGCCGACTGCTATCTGATGGGCGAGACACTGCTCGAAGCGAAAGCCGTCTCGATGATCGAAGTGGCTTAATCCGGGAGAATACCACGCAAACAAAGGGGAGCAATCATACGATTGCTCCCCTTTATTATTTCGAGGCTATCACTTCAACCTCAATCAGAACGTCGTCGCTCAGTATTTTCGGGATAGCCTTTCGCGACTGAATCGGGTTGCTGGTTTGGGCTACATAATCGCTGGTAACGGCATCGAGCACCTGCGTCGTCACGGGATCGATCTGATTAGTGTCTCCTTTCAGATGATAGGTAATCTGTTTCACGTTGGCCAGCGTCATACCAAATTCAGCGAGCGCAACCTTTAGATTTTCGAATACCTGCGTCGTCTGCCGGGCCAGGTTTCCTAGGCCAACCAGTTGCCCGGAGGCATTGTAAGGTCGTTGCCCGCTGATATACACATTCTGGCCGGGAATGGCCGTCTCGACCTTGTACGTGTAGCCGGGTTTGTAGGGCGCGGTTGTGGTCTGCGCATGGGCAACACCACCGATCAGCAACGCAGCCCATAGATAAAGACGTCGATTCATAAATATGCAGGATAAGCTGGTTATAGACATCGTCCCGAAAAAACCGGGCCAGAATTAAAGTTCGACCGGTTCTTCCTTTTCGTCGTAGAACAGGTAATTCAGAAAGTCGCAGTAGGGCTTCATAATCTGACTTCCCCGCACCAATTCGTCAACAAAATTGGCTTTGACGACTTCTTTGTCGGTAAAGCGGTGCAAAAAAAATAACTCCTTCCGGCGCAACAACTCTATCTCGGGGTGATCGGCTGCGTACCCTTTCGGCGTTGTTTTCATGACCTCACCCGACGCTTCAGGAAAGTACGTTTTAAACTCCTGGGCTTCGATGATGTCTTTCAGCTCCTGCGCGTTATAATCGACCTCCTGCCGAAACTTGGCCAGGTTAGCGGGGGTGGGTTGCCACATCCCCGCACCCAGAAACGATTGATTGCCAGGCTGAATATGCACGTAATAATCGATTCGGCCAGAGTGACGGCCACCGGGACCGATAGCAAACGCCAGGTTCGATTTATACGGTTTTTTATCCTTCGAGAACCGGATATCCCGGTTGATACGGAAAATGCAATCTTTCGAGGCTGTATTGGCGAGGGGTTCGAACGCGCTCATACGCATCAGCACCTGGTCGACTACGCGGATCAGTTCAGCTTTAGCGGCATCGTAACGACCACGGTTCGTCTGAAACCATTCCCGGTTATTGTTGTCAACGAGGTCGCTCATAAAAGCTAGCGTCGCCGTCGTTAACGTTGCGTTGGGTTCTTTCTTCGTTGGCATATACCCAAAGATAACAGTTCCGGGCGGCTCGCACACCACCCTTTGCCGACAGGATTTTTAAACACCCGTCTACCCCAGAACGTTATCTATGGACTAACAACAAGTCAATAATCACTCAACGTCATGGCTGATAAAACGATCGAAAAAGTAGAGGAAGAATACAAAGACCAGAAGGTCGGTGGTGGTGATAACGGTACCGGCCACGGCAGTACCGGCACCGGTGGCAGTTCGACATCGCACAAAAGCAGCAAGAAGTCGAAAGGCGGAAGCAGTGCCGGTGGCTCGACTGGCGGCTCAAAAGGTGGCCACAGCAACTAAACGTGGTTGTACAAAAAACGACTACTTCTTACCGGAGTAGTCGTTTTTCGTTAGCACCCAATGCCCATAAAAAAACCGCTACCGTGAGTATGTTGATTTCTACCCGCTACACCGCCAACGCTGTCGATGGTGCATTGCTGTTGCTGCGCATCGGCGTTGCCGTATTTATGATTCCGCACGGCCTGCAAAAACTCAACGGCTTCGGGCAGATGCAGCATGAGTTTGTCAGCTTCATGGGATTAAGCCCAAAATTATCCCTGGCTCTCGCCATGTCGGCCGAGTTGGGCTGTTCGCTGCTGATACTGGCGGGTTTGTTTACGCGGTTAGCTACTATCCCGCTGATTATCACCATGCTGACGGCGCTGTTCCTGGCCCATCAGGGCGCGCTTTTTGGCGATGGTGAAAAAAACGGGCTGTTTATCCTTATGTTTCTGGTGCTGCTTATCCTGGGGCCGGGTGAGTTTAGTGCGGATGCCCGACTGGGCCAGCGTCGCTTCTAAAAACTATAACGTACCTGGCACCACGGGATTTCTTCGGCCAGTAACCGCTCGAATACGGCGACCATTTTGGTTTTGAGCTGATGCTGGTAACGAATGTTCCAGCCGCCGTACTGGCTTACTTTGTTTTCCTGCAACTCCGGCACCCAAAGCAGCTCTTCCGCTTTCGGATTGATCGCCAGATTCACCTGATGCTGTTGCTGATTGTGGGTCAGGAAGATCACTTCGCACTTCATCTGCGCCTTCACATCGGGCCGCAGAGCCGCATCGAGCTGACGAAACAGTTCCCGGTAATCGGTACGCCATTGCTTGCCACCGTATACGATCACGGGCGAGAAATTGACGTGTACTTCATAGCCCGCTTCGCAAAAGTCATTGATGGCGGCAATGCGTTTTTCGATACTATCCGTACGCACGTCGACCAGCTTGCTGATCTCGGCGGGCATCAGACTGAACCGGATTCGGACCTTACGCTGCGGGTCGAACGACAGCATAGCCGGGTTGACGAACTTGGTCGCAAATGTTGCCTTGGCACGTGTGTGATCGCGGTAGAAGGCAAACGACTGACGAATGCCATCACTCAGGTCGTAATCGACGGATATATCGGAATTGCAACCAATATCATACGTATAAAAATGGGGGTCGGTCTGGTTGGCGGGTCTGGGCCACGGCTGGCTCATCACGTGCTGATCGACGGTCGTGAGTATCTCGTCGGTATTGGTGAAGAGCGTGATCGGGTTGACTTTTTTGTGCCGGTCGACATAGCAGTACGCACACCCCCCGAAACAGCCATTGGCCAGGCTGGGCGCGATAAAGTCGGAACTACGCCCGCTCCAGCGAATCTCCTTCGACTTGAGCGTACCCAGTACCAGCACGTCCGACTTGACCTTGAAGTGATTCATCCCCAGTTCAGGCAGGCGGTTATGCTGCCGGACAACCATTGTCTCAGCCTCCGGAAAGCGGGCAAGCACATCGGTTCCGTGCTGATTGATAGCATCAGCAGTATATAGAATCAGACTGGGATTGAAGTCGGGCATACAGATGGTTCAGGGCCATAGACAAAACACAGCCTACCCTTAAATTGTTCGCTTCTTCATAAATACAATCATCTGTTATACAGTGAGTTAATCTATTATTTTTCAATCATCACTACATTTGGATCACCGCTCGCCAATCGGTTATTCGTTGCCTGTTCAGGCTATTTCCGAGCACAACAGCAGCCCGTTTATTCAGATAATTACATCGAAACCGTACCCCGCTTCGTTACGATGAGGACCATTCCGGACTGTTTTTGGCGGAGAGCCGCCAAACCGCGTATCTTCACAACATTTCCGGCTGTATAGCCACCATCAGGGAGGTGATAGCGGCCTGCATGTACCTTCTTCCTCTTGTTAATTCGACTTATAGATGATTCTTCTTGTTGATGATAGACCCGAAAATATTCTTCCGTTAAAGAAAATACTCGATCTACATCAGTTTACGGTCGACACGGCCGGGTCAGGCGAAGAAGCCCTGAAGAAGGTACTCAAGACCGACTATTCCGTCATCATTCTGGACGTACAAATGCCCGACATGGATGGCTTTGACGTAGCCAATGCCATTGCCGGATTCGGCCGCGCAAAGTATACTTCGATCATATTCCTGTCGGCCGTCAACACCGATAAGAAGTTCATTACCAAGGGCTACACATCGGGGGGGGTCGATTACCTGACCAAGCCGGTCGATCCCGACATTCTGGTGCTGAAGGTAAAAACCCTGCACAAGCTTTACGAGCAGCAGCAGACGCTGCGCATTGCCCAGGCGTCGTTGCGGCAGGAAATCGACGTGCGAAAACAGGCCGAGCAAGCCCTGACCGTGCGGATGCAGGAACTACAGGCCATGCTGGCGATGCTTCCTCAGCTGGCCTTTACCACCACCCCCGACGGACAGCTGGAATACGTCAACCAGCACTGGTTACGCTACGCCCAAAGTCCGCTGATGTTACCCGAAACCCATCCCGACGACGACATGGCCCTGATCTGGCAGGAAGCGTTACGGGCGGGTGATGCGGGCTACAGCCGGGAGGTCAACCTGAAAGAACTGACTACAGGCACCTATGTCTGCCACCTGCTCCGGGTAATTCCGATTCGGCAGCAGGATCAGCTCGTTCGCTGGATCGGCACGTTTACCGACATTCAGGACCAGAAACAAACAGCCGCCCAGCTCGAGAAGGAAGTAGCCCAGCGGACGAGTGAACTACGACGAAAGAACAGCGAACTGGAACGCAGCAACCAGGAGATGCAACAGTTCACCTGGGTGGTTTCGCATGATCTGAAAGAGCCGCTCCGCAAGATTCAGTTGATGAGCGATCTGGTCAAACAGAAATTCCTGAGCGATAACGCCGAAGCAACCATGTACCTCGACCGCACGATTCAGTCGTCGGCCCGACTCTCGACCATGATCAACGATCTGCTGGCGTATTCGCAATTGTCAGCTCCGGAGACGTTTGTCGCCACTGATCTGAACGAGCTGCTGACTGACTTACGACTCGACTACGAACCCATCATCCGGCAGAAAGAAGCGATTATCGATATCGGCGCGATGCCGACGATTGAAGCCATGCCGACCCGGCTCCGGCAGGTTTTTCAGAATATACTATCAAATGCGCTGAAATTTGCCCGGCCCGGTGTCCCCCCCTGCATCAGCATCAGCGCCGAGCGCGTCGGTGAGCGGGCTATCGAAGCCCCAGCCGACCCGTCCGGCAACTACTACCGGTTTACCATCTGCGACAACGGGATTGGGTTCGAGGAAAAATTTCTGAGCCGTATTTTTGTCATTTTTCAGCGGCTGAATAATCGGCAGAGTTACGAAGGTACCGGCATCGGCTTAGCCATAGCGCAGAAGAATGTCAGCATTCACAACGGCCTGATCTCGGCCCAAAGCCGGGTCAATGAAGGCAGCTGTTTTACGTTTGTTTTACCAATTAACCAGAGAGCGAAGGAGTGAACGACTGAACGAGCGAATAAACCGGATGGCTTTCGCTCGTTCAGTCGTTCACTCCTTCGCTCTTTCGCTCTTTAATCCATGTCCAGTTCAACGCCCGTTGTCCGGCAGCTTCGGCTTGTTTTTTCGGCGTCAACGATCCTGCTGCTCATTAGCCTGGGGGCTTCGTATTACAGCATTGAGCAGCTAATCGAGAATTCGCAGCGCATCAACCATACCAATCAGGTGCTGACGCAGGCCGACAATATACTGGCCAGCCTCAAGGACGCCGAAACAGGGCAGCGGGGCTATCTGGTCACCCGTAACCAGCTTTTTCTACAGCCTTACAACGGTGCGTACGAAAAGACAGCCGCCAGCTACGATCAAATCACGGATCTGACCGTCGACAATCCCGATCAGCGGCAGAATATGATCGAGTTGAAACAGCTGTACGAAGCCAAGTTTCAGCAGATGCAGCGGATTATCCGGCTGTTTCAGGGTGGGGGTTCACTCGCTCCCGAACGGCTCGATCAGGAGATGCAGCGCGGCAAACAGATCATGGATAAGATACGGATCGTCATCGACCGGATCAGGCGGCAGGAAAACGCGCTGTTGGCCGGGCAACTTTCGCGGCAGCAGATTTACATTGGATACACGCCGTTTCTGCTGCTGATTACGGGGCTACTGTCAATCATTATAACCGCTTTCGCCTATGTACGCATTAAACGGGAGCTGGATGCCCGGCTGGTAAAGCAGCTTCAGGACGAAGCTGTCTATGCCGAAACCAACCGGCGCATCACGGTCATGGAAGGCATCACCCACCAGATCGCGACGGGTGATTACACTAATCGAAACCCCGATTCAGCCGACGATGATCTGGGGCGGATTGCCCGGTCGATGAATAACATGACCGACTCGCTGGAGCGCACCTTTACTGATCTGAATCAGCTGAACTGGCTCCGTACGGGCCGGGCGGCCATTGGCGATGCACTACGTGGCCAGCGCAACCTGTCGATGCTGGGCGACCAATTGCTGACCACGCTGGCCGAATACGTCCGGGCTCCGCTGGCGACGATCTACCTGAATCAGCAGGACGGGTATCAGCTGTTGGCGCACTATGCCACCCGGCAGGCTCCCCCGGTGCTGACGGTAGGCGACGGAATCATTGGGCAGGCCCTGCGCCAGCAAAAGACAGTCGTTGTTACCGATCTGCCGCCCAACTACTTGCTTATCAGCTCGTCGCTGGGCGAATCGGTGCCGGGTGCGCTGGTGGTTACACCGTTGCTTCTGGGCGAGACGGTTATCGGGATCATCGAACTGGGCTTTTTCGGGGCACCAGCCGAGCCGGTTGTCGACCTGCTGGAGTCGAGCCGGGAAGCCATTGCCATCGGGTTGAATGCCGCCCTCTCGTATAACCGGCTACAGCAGTTACTGAACGAGTCGCAGGCGCAGGCTACTGAACTACAGGCGCAGCAGCAGGAACTCGAAAACCTGAACGCCGAACTGGAGATACAGGCGCAGAAGCTACAGGCGTCGGAAGAAGAACTGCGGGTACAGCAGGAAGAATTGCAGCAAACCAATATCGAACTCGAAGAACGGGGGGTGTTGCTGGAAGAACGAAACAACGACATTCGGAAGAAGGCCGATGAGCTGGAACTCACGACGCGCTACAAATCGGAGTTTCTGGCCAATATGTCGCACGAGCTGCGTACGCCCCTTAACTCAATTCTGCTGCTGAGTCGGCTGCTGGCCGAAAACACCGACGAAAACCTGAGCGACGATCAGGTCGAGTACGCCCAGGTTATTCAGTCGTCGGGCAACGGACTACTTGGCCTGATCGATGAGATTCTGGATTTGTCGAAGATCGAAGCGGGGCAGATGTCGCTCGAATACCTGACCGTTTCGGTACAGGAGATTACGGCCGAGCTGCAAAATTTGTTCGGCTTGCTGGCCCGCGAAAAGGGGCTGTCGTTCAGCATCGATGTGGCCCATAACGTTCCGCTGACGTTTGAAACCGACCGGATTCGCCTTGGCCAGATCCTCAAAAACCTGATTTCCAACGCCCTCAAATTCACCCAGCAAGGCAGCGTAACTCTCCTTGTTAGCCAGACCGCAACGTCGGCTGGTTCGCTTTATTTCAGCGTGAAAGACACGGGTATCGGCATTGCGCCCGACAAGCAGGCACTGGTTTTTGAAGCGTTCCAGCAGGCCGATGGCTCGACGAAGCGTAAATTCGGTGGTACGGGACTTGGCCTGTCCATCAGTCGCGAACTGGCCCGGCTGTTGGGTGGCGAAATCACGCTGACGAGTCAGCCAGGCCAGGGTAGTGTGTTCACACTACGCATACCAACCTCGCCCCATGAGGCTACCGATACCGGCAACAACGCAGTCTCGCCCCCCGCCGACCTGCCCGTTGTCTACCAGCCGTCGCCCCCAGCGCCCACCCCCGCCCGGTCGGTCGATCCGCTGATTAGCGCGGTCATTCCCGACGAAATTCCCGATGACCGGCACAGTATCCAGTCGGCCGACAAGGTCATGCTGATTGTGGAAGATGACCCGTATTTTGCCCGGTCGCTGCTCGATTACACCCGGCAGAAAGGCTACAAAGGCATTGTAGCGGTGCGGGGCGACGAAGGTGTACGGCTGGCGACGCAGTATCAGCCCGCCGGTATTCTGCTCGATGTACAGCTACCGGTGATGAGCGGCTGGGATGTTATGGATGCCCTAAAAGCCAATCCACAGACCCGACCGATACCGGTCCACGTGATGTCGTCGATGAAAGTCAAAAAGGAAAGCCTGCTGAAAGGAGCCATCGATTTTGTCGACAAACCAGTGGCGTTTGACCAGCTGGACGATGTGTTCAGCAAGATCGAGTACGTGCTCAGCCGCGACGCCCGAAAAGTGCTCATCATCGAAGACAACCCCAAGCACGCCAAGGCACTGGCCTACTACCTGTCGACGTTCAACATCAACTCGGAGTTGAAAAGCGATCTGTCTGCCGGGCTCGACGCGCTGAAGACAGAAGCCATCGACTGCGTTATTCTGGACATGGGTATTCCCGACAGTAAAGCCTATAGCCTGCTCGACGAAGCCCGTAAAGATCCGAATCTGGAAAAACTGCCGATCATTATCTTCACCGGCAAAAGCCTGTCGATGGCCGAAGAAATGCGGATTCGTAAATACGCCGACTCGATCATCGTCAAAACAGCGCACTCCTACCAGCGAATGCTCGATGAAGTGTCGTTGTTTCTGCACCTGGTCGAAGAGCAAAAGCCGGGTGAAGCCACCCAGTTGGCTGGTCGGCGACTCAACGAACTGAGTCAGGTACTAACCGGTAGAACCGTGCTGGTTGCCGACGATGACGTGCGGAATATCTTCTCGCTCACGAAGGCACTGGAACAGTACAACATGACCATCATTCCAGCGCTGGACGGCAAGGAAGCCCTGCAGAAACTAGCCGAAAATCCGGCTATCGACGTGGTGTTACTGGATATGATGATGCCGCAGATGGACGGTTACGAAACCGCTGCTACAATCAGAAAAAATACGCAGTGGCGAAAACTGCCGGTTATCGCCGTAACCGCGAAAGCCATGACCGGCGACCGCGACCGATGTATTCAGGCTGGCGCTTCCGATTACATTACCAAACCCGTCGACATCGATCAGCTAATCTCACTCCTGCGCGTCTGGTTATACGACCGAAGCTAGATCGCCCGACCTCAACAAACCCATGCCAAAGAAACGACTGCTGCTGGTTGACGATGACCCCCGCAATATTTTCGCGCTGACGGCCCTGCTCAAAAGCCGGTCGTTCGACTGTGTGTCGTGTACGAGTGCGCCCGATGCGCTCACACTACTACAAACCGATGCCGATATCGACGCCATCCTGCTCGACATGATGATGCCCGACATGGACGGTTACGAAGCGATTCCCCGTATCCGGGCCCTGCCAGGGTATACCGATACCCCGATTTACGCCGTAACGGCGCAGGCCATGGTTGGCGACCGGGAAAAATGCCTGCGGGCGGGTGCTACAGATTATATTTCCAAACCTATCGATGTTGACCGACTGGTCACCTTACTGTCGACCATTTGACAGACGTATGATTAACAACGACGAGCTGGATCTGCTACTGGCCGATCTGCTGGACTATTACGGGTACGATTTTACCCACTATTCGCGGGCGTCGCTCACCCGACGGGTCAATCGGCTCTGGCACATGGGTAAGTTTCTCAGTTTTACGGCCCTGCGCCACCGTATTCGCACGGATGAAAGCTACGCCGGGCAATTCGTGGAGGGTATCACCGTCAACGTAACGGAGATGTTTCGCGACCCACTGTTCTACCAGGTATTGCGCCGGGATGTGCTGCCGACGCTGGCGGCCAAGCCGTTTATCCGTATCTGGCACGCGGGCTGCTCAACGGGCGAAGAAGTATACTCGATGTCGATCCTGCTCAGCGAAGCCAATCTGGCCCACAAATCACTGCTGTATGCCACCGATATCAATTCTGACGTGCTGGATAAAGCCAGAAAAGGTATTTTCCCAATGCTTCCGCTGAAACAGTACGCCGAAAACTACCGGCTATCGGGTGGTACGCAGGACTTTTCGACCTATTACACGGCTCACTACGGGTACGCCAAATTTCGTAGTGAACTGGGCGAGAAGGTCGTTTTTTCAACGCATAACCTCGTTTCCGACGGCTCATTCAACGAGTTTGACCTTATCCTGTGCCGTAACGTGCTGATTTACTTTGACAAAATATTGCAGGAACAGGTACTTTCGCTCTTCGACCAAAGCCTTGCACCACTTAGTTACCTGGCTTTGGGGTCGAAAGAAACGTTGAAATTCTCGTCGTTACAGCCGCGTTACAGGCAACTGACCAGTGAAAAAATATGGCGCAAGATAGGCTGACTTATTCCCACCCCGTTGTTATCATCGGAGGCTCCAGCGGCAGCATCGAAGTGCTGCTGGAGCTACTGCCGGGGCTGCATAGCCCGATGAGCGCTACACTGATTATCGTTGTCCACCGTGGGAGTACCGCCGAATCCACCCTCACTGAACTGCTGGCTTACCGCACGCCGATTCCGCTGCGGGAGGTAGATGAAAAAGAGCCGGTCGAAGCGGGGGTTATTTACCTGGCCCCGGCAGACTATCATCTGCTGATCGAAGCTGATCATATCTTTTCGCTCGACTTTTCTGAGAAGGTGAACTACACCCGACCCGCCATCGACGTAACCTTCGAATCGGCGGCTGCAGTCTACGGCTCCCACCTGACCGGTATACTACTGTCGGGCGCCAACTCCGATGGCACAAACGGACTGTTGGCAATCCAGCAGGCAGGGGGCCGGGCCCTGGTGCAACAACCCGAAACTGCCCGCGTCGACATTATGCCCCGACAGGCTATCAGGCAGCATGCCTTCGATCAACTCGTCGATGTGAGCGAGATGGTTGCCTATATCAATTCACTCTGAGCGAAGTAGTTTCTCTTTCTCGCTGTCATACACGGCGATTACGCCCACAACCGGCCCCGGCAGCAATAGCCAGAACAGCCACGTCGATGCGCCGTAATGGGCCACCAGCCAGGCCATCGTCTGGATGGATACGACGGTTATCAGGAAGCCCAGACTGGTAACGAGCGTCAGCGTACTGCCCCGACTGGCAAGCGGTGCATGACTGGCAACGAGCGTCGAAAACTGCGGGGAATCGCCAGCCGCGGCCGCTCCCCAAAGGAGCAGGAAACCCCCAAAGAACGCGGGGAGTATCGGTGTAAGCAGGGGCACCAGCGCCACGCACAGACCCGACATCATGAGCAGGTACCGCGCCACCCGACCACTACCAATCTGCAACGCCCGAAAGCCACCCAGCACGCAGCCCAGCGTACCGGCCGCAATCGTTAAAAAAGACCAGATCGGCACGTTCAGCGGATCGGTCAGGTGCTCTTTGTTGTATAATCCGATGAGCAGGGGCAAAAACGCCCAGACGGTATATAACTCCCACATGTGGCCAAAATAGCCCAGCATCGCCGGCCGAAACGCCGAGGGTTGAAACAGCGTACGCACGGCGTCGAAACGGAACCGTACCCGCTGTTCCGGCACGGGTTTCGACGGTACTACCAGCACCAGCAGTATGCCCCCCGCCACGGCCAGTCCACTCACAAACAGCATCAGATTCCGGTAGGGCAGCGTCGTGCCGAGCCCGCGCAGCAGGTGTGGGAAAGCCGTACCGAGTACCAGTGCCCCCACCAGAAAGCCCATTGCCCGGCCCAGTACCGGCCGGAACCAGTCGGCTGCCAGCTTCATCCCGACGGGGTATACACCGGCCAGAAAAAATCCCGTCAGTACCCGGCTAACCAGTACGGCTTCGGCCCGGAGCGGCACAACCAGCCAACCGACATTGGCCAGGGCCGCCAGCACCACCGACACCAGAAAAACCCACGTTGTCGGCAACCGGTCGGGCAGCGCCAGTAACGCATAGAGCAGCGTTCCACCGATAAAGCCAAGCTGTACCGCCGAGGTAATCCAGCCGTTCAGGGCGGGGTTGCTGAGTACCGGCTGCAAATCAGGGAGAATCGCGTTTCCGGCAAACCAGAGCGACGTACCGGCAAACTGCGCCAGCACGATAACCGGCAGCCGGGCACGAATCAGCAGTGAATCAGGCATGGCCAAAGATAAGCCTGCCGCTTACGAAATAAGCTATACGATAGGCACGCTGCCCGCGTTCCGGAGAAAAAGTCGCCCCATGAAAACGTTTGTACAAGTGCTGCTGCTGTGTATACCGATCAGCCTGTGGGCCCAGCCTGCCCCCCAGCCACGACCTGTCAGCCGGTACAGCCACGGCAGCTGGCTGGTCGGTCTGCAGGGTGGCTCTTCGCCCGACAACCTGCTGAGTCATTACGTAACCGTGCAGCCCTACGGCGGCTATTTCGTGGCCAATAACCTGCTGTTGGGCGTAGGTGGTAGCAGTATCCGTCAGTACAACACCAGCGATCTACAGCTGGCAACCTATACGGGCGGCCCACTGGTTCGCTATCAGCTTACCCGAACGCGGTTTTCGCCGTTTATCGCAGCGTCGTATCAGATCGGGCAGCAGTCGCAGCTGGGCACACCACTCCCCCTGGCGACGGGTCTTTTTATCGGCCCCGGCAACAGACTCGTTCATTCCCGCCTGGTCAAGCTGGGTATCAACGTCGGGCTGGTACGCGCCCTGCAGGTCGATGCCGCCCTGTGCTGGCAGGACATCGTTTCGACCAGTGATCTGACGATTCGTTCCCGAAATATGGTGCCCCAGTTTCAGTTTGGCCTAAATTATCAATTCGGCAGGTAACAAAACGGGCCGGTCTGCTATCGACCGGCCCGCTGGTATACCCTGTTTGCTGCGTACGTACCGCTATTGTTCTGTATCCGTGCTGTCGGCACTGGCAGTTCCCCCGCGACCGGATCGGCGGTGACCTTTCATGGCGCTGTATTTAGCGAACTGATCGGGCGTTAAAATACCTTTCAGCTGGGCTTTGAAGTCGTCGGCGTTGGCTTTCAGCGCCTTCGCTTTCGTACGGTTATCATCGGGGCTGGCCTGAATACCGTCGATTTTCTGCGCCCGGGTCAGCGCGACGGCGTACACTTTCTGCGACGTTGCCTGATCCAGACCCAGCTCTTTGGTCATCCGGTCGGTCATTTTCTGGGCGCGAATCGTAGGATCGGCCATTTTCTGGCCCGGCTTTGTTCCCTGCTGGCGCGGTACGGTCGACATGGGGGCCTGCTGGGCCAGGAGTGGCAGCGACAGCAGCGAGCAAAGCAGTGTGTTAAGGGCAAGTCTTTTCAACATGATTATACTGGTTTTTGTGCTTATAAGACGTACAAAACGAGTCCCGGTTTAGCAGATCACATTGATTTAATGACCTGTTAATCGTTCCTGATCTTATGCGTAGATGACCCAACCATCCAATCAATTAAATCATAGATTAATACAAGTTACACCAAGGTCATCTATCTTTCCCTGGCTAATTCTATCGATCGATCATACCATGAAACTGTTCCTCTCTGCCTGCTGCCTACTGGTAGCGTTCTGTGTCCTGACAGCCTGTAAGTCAACCGACGCTCAACCACAGGATACGAATCTGCTTACGAACGGAAACGTCGAGCAACAATCACAAAACTGGTTTTTTAATTACGATGCTTCGCATGCCACGAACCCGAACGGATTTGCCTACGGCCACACCAGCGAAGCGGCTTCATCACCCCAGTACTCGTTAAAAATCAACTGCAATGCCGTCAGGCAGGACTCGGCTTTCTGCTTCTACGGCCAGAACAATATACCATTCAACGATATTCCGGTTGGTGCCAAGCTCACACTGACGGCTAAAATAAAGCCTGTAAACCTGACTGGGCAGGGCGTATCGATTGCCATCCGGGGCGACAAGGGGAATCAGGTTGTATTTTTCCAGACAACACAGGGCACAACGCCCATCACTGGCACCAGCGATTTCAAGGAATATTCCGTTACGCTCAATAACTACCCCGGCTCCATCGATAATCTGCTCATTTTCCTGGTATACCTGCCCAAAACAACCGGTTACGTCTACTTTGATGACATAGCACTGACGGTCAACAAGTAACCGGTTAAACACAAATCCCCTGACCAGCCAGACCAGTCAGGGGATTTGTATTTGGCAAACCAGCCGTTATTTATCAACCATCTGGGGCTGCTCTTCAGGTCGTTCTTCTTCCTTCTTTTTCCCGGCGTTCTTCTTTAGTTCCTCCAACCCTTTCTTACCGTAGGCCAGCCGCGTGATACCCACGTACAGCACCGGTACAACGAAGATGGCCAGCGAAGTAGCCGCCAGCATACCGCCCAATACCGTCCGGCCGATGGTTGCCCGGGCAACACCACCCGCTCCACTGGCGAGGGCCAGCGGGAACACACCGAGGATAAATGCCAGCGAAGTCATCAGGATCGGGCGTAGTCGGAGCCGGACCGCTTCCAGCGTTGAGTCCAACAAATCCTCGCCCCTATCGACCCGCTCTTTGGCAAATTCCACGATCAGGATCGCGTTTTTCGCGGCCAGACCAATCAGCGTAATCAGACCAATCTGTGCGTAGACGTTATTGGTCAGGTACGGGAACAGTATCAGCGCGATAATAGCACCCAATGCCCCGATCGGTACCGACAGCAGGACGGAAAACGGCACTGACCAGCTCTCATAAAGGGCCGCCAGAAACAGGAATACAAAGGCGACACTCAGTGCAAAGATGTACACCGAACTACTGCCCGCATTGATCTCTTCCCGGCTCAGGCCCGAAAAATCGTAGGCATACCCTTCCGGCAACGTCTGTGTAGCCACCTCGCGCAGCGCATCATTAGCCTGTGAACTACTGTACCCCGGCGCCGACTGCCCGTTGATTTCTACTGACCGGAACAGGTTGAAGTGGGAAATGAGCGGAGCATTTTCGATCACGGTTGTTTTCGCAACCGCCGTCATTGGCAGCAGTTGTCCGGCCTGATTCCGCACGTAGAACTGGCTGATGTCGCGCACGTCGGTACGGAACGAGGTGTCTGCCTGCGCAACAACCCGAAACTTGCGCCCGTAAATAATGAAGTCGTTGACGTACTGACTACCCAGATACGTTTGCAGCGTTCGGTAGACATCGGCCACGTTGACGCCCAGCTTCTTCGCCTTGTCGCGGTCGACGTCGACACGATAAGCGGGCGATTTAGCGGTGAAGTACGAGTAAGCCCGACCAATTTCCGGTCGTTTCTGGAGAGCCGCCAGAAAGTTCTGTGTCACATTGTCGAACGCCTGCACATCGTCGTTGGTCTGCCGCTGCTGAATCTCAAACGTGAAACCCGACGACTGACCCAGACCCGGGATAGCCGGGGGTTGTAATACCTGCACACGGGCATCGTTCAGACCGGCAAAAATCTTCTGCAACTTCACGACCAGCGAATCGGCCTGCATATTCCGCTCGGTCCGCTCCTCCCACGGCTTGAGCTGCATAAACACCGTACCGCTGTTCGATTTCGAGGCAAACGTAATGGCATTCAGGCCCCCCAATGCCGCAAAGTGATTGACGAACGGTTGCTTTTTCAGCGTCGCCATCATCTTGTTGAGCACATCCAGACTTCGCGTAGTCGACGCGGCTTCCGGTATTTCGTAGGTGACGATCAGACGCCCTTCATCCTCCGTCGGAATAAAGCCTGTCGGTTTGGCCCGGAACAAAAACACGGTACCGATGTAGATGGCGATCAGGCCGATAATGACCAGTGGAGTCGCTTTAATCAGTCGTTTTACGCCGTTGGTATACGAGTCCGTTACCCGCCCGAACCACTGGTTAAATTTGTAGAAAAACTTGTTCAGACCGGTCGAATTTTCGTCGATCCGTTCTTCCTTCAGCAACAGTGTACACAGGGCCGGCGTCAGCGACAAGGCTACGAACGCCGAGATCAGCACCGACACGGCAATGGTAATAGCGAACTGCTGGTACAACCGCCCGACGATACCCGGAATAAAGCCTACCGGCACAAACACAGCCGCCAGAATCAGGGCGATGGCAATAACCGGGGCCGTAATCTCGCGCATGGCCTCAACCGTTGCTTCCCTCGGCGACTTGCCCCGGTCGATATTGGCCTGCACGGCTTCGACCACCACGATGGCATCATCGACCACGATACCGATGGCCAGTACAAACGCAAAGAGCGTCAGCGTGTTAATCGTAAAACCAAGCGGGATAAATAAGGCAAACGTACCCACGATCGACACCGGGATAGCCAGCAAGGTAATGAGCGTGGCCCGCCAGCTTTGCAGGAACAGGAACACCACCAGTATGACCAGTATAAGAGCCTCGACCAGCGTCTCGACCACTTCCGAGATCGACACCTGAATAACCGACACCGACTCAAACGGCACAACGTAGTTAATGTCTTTGGGGAACGTCTTTTTCAGCTGATCCATAGCCGCGTATACCCCTTTCGCGGTTTCAAGCGCGTTGCTGCCCGGCAACTGATACACCAGCAGATACGACGCCCGCTTACCGTCGACAAACGAGTTACTGGCGTAGGAAAACTTACCCAGCTGCACCCGCGCAACGTCTTCAAGCCTTACGAGTGCCCCTTTGGCTGGGTCGCTCCGCACGATAATCTGCTGAAACTCGCTCTCTTTGCTGAGTCGGCTGTTGGTAAAGACGGTATACTCAAACGCCTGCGAAGTTGGCTGTGGCGGACCACCGACCGACCCACCGGCTACCTGTAGGTTTTGCTCCTGCAAGGCGGCTGTCACATCAGAAGGCGTCATGCCCAGCTGCGCCAGCTTATCGGGCTGGAGCCAGATCCGCATACTGAAATCGTCGGCCCGGCTGAAAATATCGCCCACACCCGGTACACGCAGCAGGGCGTCGCGAATGTAGATGTTTACGTAGTTGTCGAGAAACGAGACATTGTGCGTGCCGTTGGGGGAGTACAGCGCGACCAGCATAAACAGCGACGGATTTCGTTTCCGCACCGTCACACCCAGCCGGGTTACTTCTTCCGGAATCTGGGGGGTAGCGATACCCACGCGGTTCTGCACGTCGAGGGCCGCAATGTTCACGTCGGTGCCTACTTTAAAGGTCACGTTCATGGTCATCCGGCCGTCGTTGGTGGCGTTGGTTTGCAGGTAATCCATACCCGGCGTACCATTGACCTGCGTTTCTATAGGCGTCGCCACGGTCTGCTCCACCGTCTGCGCATCGGCCCCGGTGTAGTTACTGGTCACCTGCACCACCGGCGGAGTAATGTCGGGGTACTGGCTGACGGGCAGCGTCAGCAAGGCCAGCACGCCCAGTGCCACAATGACAATGGACGCCACAATGGCCGTGACGGGTCGGTTGATGAATACTTCAAACATATCTCAAGGGGTGAAAGAGCGAATGAGTGAAAGAGCGAAAGAGTATCACGCCAGATGGCCGCTCTTTCGCTCTTTCGCTCTTTCACTCATTTGTTCTGATTCGTGACCTTTACTTTCGCGCCTTCCTTCACCTTCTGCGTACCTTCCGTCACGATCATCTCTCCCTCGCTGAGGCCGTTTTTCACGATGACTTTATCGTTGATCCGGGCACCCAGCGTCACTTTCTTCTGCGTTACCTTACTGCTGTCACCCACGACGTAAACGAAGAATTCGCTCATCTGCTCGGTCACCGCTTTGTACGGAATCAGCAGTTGCTGCCCTGGCGTCTGATTGCGCACCTGCAGGTTGACGTTCTGCCCGACTTTCAGCTGATTCTTTGGATTCGGAAACGCGATCCGTACGCGGAGGGTACCCGTCTGCGGGTCAACGGCCCGGTCGACAATGCGGATGGAGCCGGGATACGCATATTTTGTACTGTTGGCCAGCATCAGCAAAAACGTCGAATCCCCACCCTTTCCGGCACTGTTTTGCAGAGCCGTAAAGCGCGGTATCTGCGTCTCGTCGATCTGCACATCGGCCGACAATGGATTATCAGCCGAGATGGTGTTCAGCGGTACCCCACCGCCGGGGGCTACGGCCGCACCCAGCCGCACCTGCGAGATGCCGATAGTACCATCCAGCGGGGCGTAGATCGTGGTGTATTTCAGGTTGGTAGCCACCTGCTGAATGTTAGCCTGTGCGGCTGCTACCTGCATTTTATTGGCTTCGAGCGTAGCGGTCGCGTTATCGACTACCTGCCGGGCAATGGCGTCCTGCTTTTCCAGCGTTGCATAGCGGTCGGCATCTTTCTGCGCCCGGTTAAGGTTGGCTTTCTGCACGTTAAGGTTGGCCACTGCCTGATCGTAACCGGCCCGGTACTGCTGCGGATCGATGCTGTACAGCTTTTGGCCCCGCGTCACGTGCTGCCCGTCTTCAAAGAAAATACCGGTGATATTGCCCGACACCTGCGGCTGAATTTCAACCTCACGGAATGCGGTAATCGTGGCCGGAAATTCGTCGTAATATGTAGCGTTTCCTTTTATAACCTTCTCGGCCGATACAGCCGTAGGTGGAGGAGCCTGTTGTTTTTTATCGTCATTTCCACCTCCGCACCCGGCTAGTGTTACCAGCCCTCCCAACAGCAGCAGTCGATAGTTACCAATTGTCATAACGTCACGTATGGTTTGTAGTTCGTGGTTTGTGCGGTTCCCCGCCGGGGTTCGTAGTTCGTGGTTCCTCCGGTCAGACAGCTAGCGGTAGCCAACTACAAACCACAAACCTCAAACTGCAAACCGATCATTAAAATCTATATTCTCCCAGTGCGCGGAGCACGTCGACCCGGCTGACCAGCACCTGATATAATGCGTTGAAGACATTTAGCCGCGCGGTACGCAGATCGGCTTCAGCCACCGTTACGTCGAGATACGCCCGTACACCGGAACGGTACTGCAAATTGATGATGCGATAGTTATCCTGTGCCAGCTGCTGATTGGCTACCAGCGCGTAGTAGTTCGCCAGATTCCCTTTGTACACCGACAATGCCTGCGCGTATTCTGAGTCAACGCTGTTGGTCAGCGACACAAAATCCCAGTCGAGCCGTTTTACCTGCAGTTCGGCGATACGCAGTTGCTGTACCCGCCGTCCACCCTGGAAAATGGGCAATACCACGGCTACCCCGATCAGCGAGTTGGGGAACACCTGACTGTAGAGTTGGGTAAACGTATTGTTCTGATACTGAAAGTTGTAGTTGGCAATGGCCGAAACCGACGGTAAATAAGCCCAGCGGGCGTAGCGTACGTTGGCGTCGAGCAGTTCGCGCTGCGTCCGTAGTTGCTGGTATTCGACCCGACTTGCCGGGTTGGCCAGCTGCGTCGTGTCGAGGGCAATATCCCGAACAAGCTGCAGGGTGTCGTAGGCAACGCCCAGATTCAGCGCGGGCGGATAACCCATGTACTGCTTGAGCACCTGAATCTTCGCCCCAACCAGATCGACATACTGTTTTCGCTGTGCCAGCGCGTTGTTCAGGGCTACCTGCGCACGCTGCGGGTCGGTTTTATCGACTACTCCGCCCCTGTACTGATTCGACGCATCCTGAAGGCTGCGCTGAAGCCGGGCAATATCCTCGGTCAGAATGTCGGCCTGCCGCTGCGTAAGTACCGCGTCGTAGTACGCTCTGCTGACGTTGACCACCACATCGATTTTGTTCAGGGCCGTTGTCTGAGCCGCCTGCGCCCGGTACGCACTGGCCGTCCGGTTAGCCAGCAACAGATCACGGTTAAGGATATTCTGCGACAGCGAGAAGGAAGCAACTGATGTATTCTGCGCCCCCAGCGTTACGTTTCGGCGCTCCCCTGTTGTTGCGTCGGGGATTTGCGTGACGGGCAACTTCAGGTAATGGATAAGCGAGTAGCCGCTCGTCAGCTGCGGATACCAGGTCGACTGCGCAATTTTAATGTTGCGGTCCGCAATTTCCTGATCGATCAACGACTGACGAACAATCGGGTAATTCGTCAGTGCATACAGCAGGCAATCGTTTAAATACGCTTGTCTGGTCAGCGAATCGGTTGATTTCTGCGCCAGCAGCGGGTTTCCAAGGGTACTCAGCAGCACGCAGAGAAGCCCGATAATCCCTTTTTTCATAACGTAATGAACAGCAGTACACCGCCCGTCGACCCAGATAGTCAATCTTGTGTACTATCTATCAACTATCGGACGGCTACATTTTGTTCGCAGTGGGCCAAAATTCTGTTACAATCGTCTTTACGGGCCGACCCGGCCGATTTGCCAAAGACACCCATTCCCCGTAAATTTCGCCTTATTTACCAGTTCCCCGACTCATGACGGATGCCCCCCACGACTCTGACGAACGTACCGAACGCTCGTTAAATTTTATTGAACAGATTGTTGACGAAGACATTACAGCCGGTAAAAACGGTGGTCGCGTACATACGCGCTTTCCGCCCGAACCCAACGGCTACCTCCATATTGGTCATGCTAAATCCATCTGCCTGAACTTCGGTCTGGCCGATGAATACGGCGGACAAACCAACCTCCGCTTCGACGATACCAATCCCGTTACCGAAGACACGGAATACGTCGAATCAATCAAAAACGACGTACGCTGGCTGGGCTTCGACTGGGAAAACGAGTTCTACGCGTCGAATTATTTCGAGCAGATCTACCAGTTTGCCGAATCGCTGATTCAGAAAGGACTGGCGTACGTCGATGATTCGACAGCGGAAGAAATTGCGGCTCAGAAAGGTACACCCACCGAACCGGGCCGCCCAAGTCAGTACCGCGACCGGAGCGTCGACGAAAACCTCGACCTGTTTCGCCGGATGCGCGCCGACGAGTACCCCGACGGGGCGAAAGTGCTGCGGGCCAAAGTCGACATGGCGTCGCCGAATATGCAGCTGCGCGACCCGATCATTTACCGGATCAAACACGCGCACCACCACCGTACGGGCGACGCCTGGTGTATCTACCCCATGTACGACTTTGCCCACGGGCAGTCGGACGCGATCGAGCACATCACCCACTCGCTCTGCACGCTGGAGTTTGAAGTACACCGCCCGCTCTACGATTGGTTTATTCAGAAACTGGACCTGTTCCCCTCCCGGCAGATCGAGTTTGCCCGGCTCAACCTGACCTATACGGTGATGAGCAAGCGGAAACTGAAACAGCTGGTGGAAGAAAAGCACGTCAGCGGCTGGGACGACCCCCGTATGCCAACCATCGCCGGTATCCGTCGGCGCGGCTATACGTCGGCCAGCATCCGTGAGTTCTGCGACCGCATCGGCATCGCCAAGCGCGACAACCTGATCGATGTAGGCCTGCTGGAGTTCTGTATCCGCGAAGAACTAAACAAGACGGCTCCCCGCCTGATGGCCGTGCTTGATGAAAAGCCGCTCAAGCTGGTTATCACCAACTACGACCTGGGCCGTGAGGAGATCATGCACATCGAGAACAACCCCGAAGATCCGTCGGCTGGTACGCGCGAGGTGCCATTCAGCCGGGAGGTATACATCGAGCGCGACGATTTCATGGAAAACCCGCCGAAGAAATTCTTCCGGCTGTTTCCGGGCGGCATGGTCCGACTGAAAGGCGCGTATATCATCAAATGTGAGGAAGTGGTACGCGACAACGCCGGCGAGATTATCGAACTGCGCTGTACCTATATCCCCGAAAGCCGCAGCGGGTCCGACACATCGGGCATCAATGTCAAAGGCACGATTCACTGGGTATCGGTGCCCCACGCCGTCGAAGCCGAAGTGCGGCTTTACGACCGGCTGTTCTCGGTTGAAAACCCCGCTGCCGACGAGCGGGACTTCAAGGAGTTAATCAACCCCAACTCGCTCGAAACGGTCCGCGCCTTTGTCGAACCCGCTCTGGTCGAAGCGACTAGGTCTGGTTCGCTGACCAACGTACAGTTCATGCGAAAGGGCTACTTTATCCTCGACCCCGACTCCACCGACACGCTCCCCGTCTTCAACCGCACCGTCACCCTCAAAGACGGCTGGGCAAAGGAGCAGAACCGGGCCGACGTTCGGAAAGGGTGACGTTCGGAAAAGGTCTTGAACTGTGATTCGTTTGATTTTCTGATTTCGCTGATTCAACAATCATAGTCTATCACCCCAATCATAAAAATCACAGTTCAAGACTATCTGGACTGTGATTTTTTGATTGCACTGATCGATAAAAGAAATCACAGTCCATCAGCGTAATCACAAAAATCACAGTTCAAGAATAAATCACCGTTCAAATCAGCTACGGCAGCTTTCCTAACGCCTGTTTCATGGCAGCGAATTGCCGTTTCTTCTGCAGGACAACCGGAGCCGCTACCCGCTCGCGACAGTCGAAAATACCGCAGCGTTCGCAAGCTTCGTTGACCAGCCGGTAGGGTACGTCGGGCGAAGGCTGCATCATAAACTTCATCCGGCTGCGAAGAGCGTCGTTGACGGCAAAACACATCGACACGCTCATATTCTGCTGTGCTTCAGGGCGGTGCGAATGGGCCACTGAAATAATCAGATACTGTTGGCCCGAATCAGCGTACTCCGACAACTGAGCCCGGCAAAGCGTACTGTCGACGCCTTTGTTCTGCTGGAGAAAGTGCAGTTCCTGTAAGATCGTCAGCGCAATCCAACGGCGGCAGTAGTGCTCATCAACGATGCCACGCGGCCCGCCCCCCTGCTGTCGCGACAGATGCATTTCTTTGGTTAGTTGAAAATTGGTTTCGCCCGCCGTATGATTGAAACGGTAAAAAAACAGCTGATCGATCCCGAATTGGCTGGGCAATACATTGCTGAGCCGGTAGAAAAACCGTTCGGGCGTTGAGCCGAAGTCCTGAATCAGTTGCAGAAACGCGTCGTTACTCCAGGTTTCGCGGTCGAACAAGGTCGTTAGTTTGGCAACCAGCACATCGCGCCGGATCAGGATAGCCCCGGCAAGGTAAGACGCCCGGTAGTTGTTCAGAATCTGCTCGAACGACTCCGCTTCGACCCACGAATACGTGTACGGTCGAATCTTCAACCCCATGTACTGAAAAGCCACTTCACGCGCCAGAATAAACGTCCGCTGGGCCGTGTTCAGGCTGGCGTTCAGGTGAAGGGTACGCCGTTCGGGACGGTATATCGAGCGCAGCGCCGTCAGTTCGGGCTGCTCGGTCGGGTCAAACTGCTCGATCTGTATGTCGTAGCGGGTCTTGAGCAGGTTGACCAGCAGACCATCCGATACAGCCTGACCCGGTGCCGTAAACTCCGCCAGAAAGCTATCGGCAGCGGCTTCGATTTCCGGGAAGTAATTGTCGTGCATTTCCTGGTACGACCGCAGCATCGTCAGGTACAATCGCTCTACGCTCATGTTGTACGTCTGGGCGATGTCCATAAACGTACGGATCATCGCACTAACCTTGGTGGGGGCATCCGACAGCAACTCAAGCAGATCCGACGGGTCGATACCAAACAATTCGAGCGGAATCTCGGTCAGGAATTTCGAGCGCAGCAGGTCGGAAATCGGCTCCATCTTCTTGCTCATCTTCAGCGATACCAGCGTGTCGTAATCGACCTGCATGGCACCGGCGAGGGCGGCAATCTTATCGGCCTTGGGGTATTTGCGGCCCTTTTCGATTTCGGTAACGTACGACACCGACAGGCCAGACTTCTGCGCCAGATCACTGGCCGACAGCCCTTTGTCGAGTCGCAACTGCCGCAGCTTCAAACCAAACAGCAATCGAATATGGTCAGCGGGAAGGGTCAAGATAGTTTGTAGTTTGAGGTTTGTAGTTTGTGGTTCCTCCGGTCAGATAGCCAGCGGCAGCAACCACAAACCACAAACCTCAAACTACAAACTGACTTCACAAAGTTACGCCGGTTTTTCGCGTTCTGCCAGAAAGTCGGCAAAGGCAGCCTGTAGGGCGTCGAGCGCGTCGGACAGGCCGCTCGTGTCGGCGACTTTGAGCTTGCCTTCGGCAGTACGGGCAATGTCGGCGACACGGGCTACGCCAATCGTCCCGGCCGAGCCTTTCAGCGTGTGCAGGTGACTTTTTACGGTCGGAATATCGCCCAGTTTGTAGGCATCAATCGATCCGTTGACCAGTTCAGCCGCTTCCGTCACGAACTCCTCCATGATACTGTCGACCAATTCCTGCCCGCCAATATCGCGCAGTTGACCAACGATTTCCTCGTCAATGACCGGCAGCGACGGGTCGGCCTGCACGGCGATGGGTGCCGGTGCCGCAACGGGCACGTCTGTCCGCTGCCGGGCCTGACTGGCGTCCGAGAGTTCCTTGACTTTCGCAATCAGGCTCTGCGCCCGAATCGGCTTGGCGATGTAGTCGTCCAGGCCCTGCTGAATAAACCGTTCGCGGTCTTCACGCATCGAGTAAGCCGTCATGGCAACAATCGTTGGCAGCTTCTTACCAAACTGTTCGCGCAGATTCCGGGTCGTTTCGACCCCGTCCATATCGGGCATCTGAATGTCCATAAAGATCACGTCGAACGGGCTGGCATCGCCCTGCGTCGTTGCCTGAAAGCGCTCGCTTACCTGCGCAATAGCCGCCGGTCCACTGTCGGCCGTGGTGACGATGCAGCCCGATTTGCGCAGGATTTCGCTGGCTACTTTCCGGTTTACGGCATTGTCGTCGACGAGCAGCACCTGCGGGTGGTAGGTGCTGAAGAAATTGGCGAGTGTGATCTCGGCCGCTTCCGTCGTTTGCTGCGAGGGGCTGATGGCCGTTTCTTTCAGTTCGATGATAAACCAGAAGGTACTCCCCTGCCCCACCACCGACTCTACGCCTACCTCACCCTTCATCAGGTGCGCCAGTTCTTTCGAGATCGCCAGCCCCAGCCCCGTGCCGCCAAACGACTTCCGCGACGACGTATCGACCTGACTAAACGAGTTGAATAACAGGTTGATATTCTGGGGCGAAATGCCAATCCCCGAATCCTCGACCGCCACCCGAATCCGGTTGAACTTACCCCGCTTGCTGACCAGCGACGCATTGACCCGAACCGTACCGTTCTCGGTGAATTTGATGGCGTTCGACGTCAGGTTCGACAGGATCTGGAGCAACCGCGTCTGATCGGCGATGACGAAGGTCGGCAGGTCGGGCGCGAGGTGATAAATCAGGTCGTTGTTTTTCGAGTTGGCCTGCTGCCCAAACAAAGCGATCAGTTTCTCGAAAATCTCCCGGAAGGCAATCGGGGCTTCGTGCAGGACCATCTTACCCGCTTCGATTTTCGACAGGTCGAGAATGTCGTTCAGGATGTTGAGCAACGTTTCCGACGATCGTTTGACGGTCTTGACGTAGCTGCGCTGCTCATCATCGAGCTGAGTGTCGTTGAGCAGATCGATCATACCGATTACGCCGTTCATGGGCGTCCGGATTTCGTGGCTCATGTTGGCCAGAAACTGCTCTTTCACCTTCAGCGACCGCTCGGCTTCGTCACGGGCTTTCACCAGTTCGGCCGATTGCCGCTTCAGTTCAGTAATGTCGCGGGCCAGCACCGCCACCACCGAGTAGTGGCCGGTATCGTCCTGGAGCATCAGCATATTGAACATAAACTGCCGCTCGGTGCCGTCTTTCCGGCGCATACTGACTTCAAAATTCCGCAGGCTGTGGGTCCGGCCCAGTTTTATCATGGCCTGATGAATCACGCTCTTATCGACAAAATACTGGGTAACGTCCTGCCCCAGCACCTCGTCGGGCGTGTAGCCCAGCCGTTTGAACACCGACGGGCTCACCATCGTGATTTTACCTTTCCGGTCGACGCGGGCGTAGATGTCCTGTAGGTTCTCGAAGATGCCCCGGAATTTTTCTTCACTGCGCCGGGTCTCGATTTCAGCCCGTTTCCGGTTGGTGATATCGCGCGCAATCCCCGATACTTCCTCAATAACCCCGCCCGTCAGGAGGATTGGGTTCAGGTGAATTTCGAGGTAGGTTTCGCCTTTTTCGGTCGTAAAATTCAGTTCAAAACTCTGGGCGATACCGCGAAATGCCAGCCGGTAGTGATCCTCCATCATCCGGCGACTGTCGGCGTTAAGCATCCGCCAGCCGTTCTGCAACACGCTGGTTTGCAGGCGGGGTTTCTCGCCAGTCTGAGTCTCGATCAGGCGCAGGTAATTTTTGTTGGACGACGTCAGCATCAGCCCTTTATTGACCGACCAGATCAGGTACGTGCTGCTGTCGAAAATGGCGTTGAGCCGGGCGTTCTGCTTATCGAGTACCTGCTCCGACTGCTTGCGTGCGATGGCCAGCGCGACCTGCCCCGAAATAAATTCGAGCAGTTCAAGATCGCGGGGCCCATAAGTGTGGGCGTCGTTGTACGATTTAACCCCGATGATACCCGTAATCTCGTCGCCGATGCGCAGCGGGGCCGTCAGCATCACCTGCGGCTGCCGTTGATTGTAGAGATCGATCCTGTTTTCCTCGGCCAGCTGGCGAATGTCTCTTTCGTAGAGAAACAGGGGTTTGTTGGCCTGAATGGTGTATTCGGTCAGACCATTGCCCAGCCGACGCTTCGTAAAGCGCATACTGTTGCCGAAGTATTCATCGACGTAGTAGGGAAAGGACAGATACGTTTTGCTCGAATCGTAGAGCGCGATAAAGAAGTTACGCGCATCGATGATATTCCCCAGTTCCTGATGAATCTTCTGATAGAGGTCGTCGAGGTTGGGCGTGTTGATCGTCCAGTTGGCAATGCTGTAGTACAGCTTCTGCGATTTTTCGGCCCGTATCCGGCTGGTGGTATCGTGCAGAATGCACCGGAACGCCGTAGGTCGGCCGTTATCGAACCGGCAGTTGACGCTACCCGACAGAAAAATCGTTTTGCCCGATTTATCGCGGAAGACCGTTTCGAAGTAAGGCAGCATCGCCCCGCCTTCGATCCGTTTGAGCATGCCTATGGTCGTGTCGACGTAGTCAGGGTGTAGCACATCGCGCAGGTTGAGCGACGCGATTTCGCTCGATGCGTAGCCCAGCACTTCGCGCCACGCCCGGTTGACGAAAATAAACTTGCCATCGAGGGTCAGTAGCTGAATCAGATCGGACGTGTTATCGACCAGATCCTGCAACTGCGCGTTGGTATTCGACAGTGCCGACGCCACCCGTCGTTTGTTGGTAATATCCTCGCCGATCAGCGTAATGGCCGTAATAATCTCGCTGGAACGCTCGTCCCGCTCAACCAGCAATGAGTTGAGTTGTACGTTGCGCAGGGCACCGCTGCGGGTCATGAGGGCTATTTCCCGGTTTTCGGGTAGTCGGCCGCGCAGCAGCAGATCGTCGAAGTCGAGTTCGAGCCGGGCGCGGTCGGTAGCCGGAATGAATATATCGAAGAAGTTTTTGCCGACGATTTCATCCGCCTGCCAGGCCGTCACCCGAACGGTATACGGATTGGCGTAGCTGAGCGTCCCGTCGCGTTCGATGGTCACGCCGATCAGGTTCAGCTGGTCGACGGTTTGCCGGTCGTGTTGCTGAACCAGCCCGCTAACCAACGACATTTCGGCGGTCTGCGGGGTCGGGTGTTCAGTGTCGATCGGCGGTTTCGATTGGGTTTTTGCAGACCTTTGCATAAGGGTAAGGCACGGAGGTATAACCGTAAATCCATTAAATTTACAAAAATTTATCGCTTGCGGACAAGCCTGATCCGGGGCCGCACCGCCCGCGCGCCAGCCGATTCCGATTTACCCAACCATGCGCCCATACATTCCATTGCGTACCGCCCGGCTGCTTCTGTTCGGGCTGCTCCTGCTGACCGCCTGCCAGCCATTCGATCTGGATCGGAAAGTGTTTCCCACCTGCACCAAACCCACCGCCACGATCGGTGTGACCATCAACGGACTCGACGTACTGTTTTACCTCGACAACCCGCAGGGCGACATTGGCGCGGCTGGCTGGGACCCCGGCGACGGATCGGGCAGCAACCGGGTCGGGACGCGGGTGGCGTACAGCTATGCGCGGGCAGGCACGTACACCGTTCGGCTCACCGTCGTCAACACCTGCGACGATACGTTTACCACTACCCGTCAGATTACCGTCCGCTAATTTCGGCCATGCGTTTTTTTTACCTGCTTCTCTTCTTCGGTCTGGCCCTGTCGACAACGGCGCAGAACCGAATCAGCAACATCCGCTTCCGCAGCCTTGATTCATCGCGGCTGGAAGTCCGGTACGACCTGTTCAACACGCGTCCCGGCGATTCCATTTATGTGCAGATTCAAAGCCGGATCCGGGGGCGGCTACGCATCCGGCCGGAACTGATCCAGGGCGACATTGGCATGAACGTTCCCTCGGGCACCGACCGGCAGGTGGTCTGGAACGCCCGCGCCAACGGCTATACGCTGAATGAAGAGATCAAGGTGTCGGTACTGATCCGGACGCACGTTGCCGCTGTAGCATCGGCCAGCCCACGCCGGACACCCCGCCCGGAACTGCCCACATCGCCAACCGCCCCCGCAACCGAGCCAGCCGGTAAGCCCGCTACAGCACCGGCAACCGTATCTGTACCCGAGCCGGTACAACCGCAGCCCGATGTCAGGACGCCCGTTGCGGATGTACCGCCCGCCCGACCAACGCCTGCAACACCCGAACCGGCTCCTGTTGCCGAGCGGTCATCGGGTCGGTATGCGGGGCCAGCCTGGGCGCTACTGTCGGCCGTAGCACCCGGCATCGGTAATATTTTCGTACAGACGCCCCGACCACGCGTGGGCTTCCGACCAATCATCTTCGCAACGACCTACAGCCTGATTCTCTACGGGTTAAAGGAAAAACGAAACGCCGACGACGCCTACGCCCTGTACCAGCAACAACGGAACAGTTCGGTCGCCGAACCGTATTACCAGACAGCAAACGACCATTATCATCGTTACTATGTAGCCACCCGAGGGGCCATCGCTATCGCTGCCGCCGACGTAGTGCTAACTTTTCTGCGTGGCCTGAACAACCAACGGCAGCAGCGGACGCTGCGGGTAGAGGGCGTTACACTAAGGCCGGGTTTGCAGGCCGGGCAACCAACCGCTCAGTTCCGGTACACATTCTGATGAATTGACTATGCGTTATCTGGCTGTTTTTGGGATTTTACTGGGGCTATGCGGTCCGGCGGGGTACGCCCAGACGGAGCCGGGCCAGCCCGTCAGCAGCCAGTCGTCTGTCGAAGAAGTTGAGTCAGCCAGCAGCGACTGGCAACGGGTATCGCTTTCCCGACCAGGTTCACGCAACACTCCACCGTTGGCCAGTACCACGACTTCTGCCAGCACCGCGCCAGTGCAGGCCGCGCCAGTGCAGGCCGTGCCAGTGCCCGCCGGTACGGCGTCAGCTGCGCCAATTACCTCACCCTCAGCAAGCCCCGTCCGCCCACCGATTGTTTCTGCGCCACCCACTCCACCCGCTGGTCGTGTACCCGCCCAGCCACAGCGGTACCGCCCTGCGTTTACCGGCGACTTTGCCACCAACCGCAATGGCTGGAAAGGGGGCCGCAAAGGGGGTTATCATTACCAGATCGGTTTCGGCAGGTACAACATCCGACCCGTCGGCCCGGCACCGGGCGAGGTAGCTTACAGCGTTGTGCCGCTGCCTACGGAGATGAACCTCAATCTGGCAGCCCAGTTCACGATCAAACTCGACGTGGTTGCCGATTCGGGCCGGGTACCAACGGGCGGATTGCTGTTCGGTGTGCGTGACTCGTTGAACCTGTGCGCCTTTCTGCTGCGTAACGATGGTACGATGACCCTGACCCGGCTAATAAATGGGCAGGCGACCGATTCAGTGATGACGAGTGATTACTTCCGGCCGGGCGTTCCTGTTGCCCCAAATCGCAATCAACTGGTGATCCGGCGCGTCGATAAAGCCCTGCACGTCTACATCAATCAGCAGGAAGTGCGGGGCAGTCCGTTTGCCTTTCAAGCCTTGCCCGGCAACAGTATTGGCGTAAGCAGTTCCGGCGACTGGACATCATTCCAAAAACTCCTCGTCACGCTTGGCCCGGATGACTGGGTGGATCGATGAGCCAGTTCCCGTCAGGGGCGGACCGGTTCACCGGAGCGGTCTATTTTTAGCATCTGTCCATCCAGAAAGGCGGATGCGACATCGTTACGAAACGGCGTAACGGCTTCAAAGCGGGGCTGAATAACCCAGTTGTTTTCGGGGTCGATGTAGCCCCAGCGACCGTTTTTGCGGGCACGTCGCCAGCCCCGGTCATCCGTACCCAACTCTATCTTGTCGAAACGACTATCGCCAAACGCTTCTTCGTAACGTCCCTGCCGGGCGTCGCCGGGATTGGTCGTTACGTTATCAGTCTGGGCAGTTCTGGTGTCGGTAGGCTGGTCGGTCGTTTGTTCCGGCTCCACAGTCGGTTTCTCCCTGACGGTTTCGGTGGCTACAGAAGCCTCGGCTGCGGGGGCCGGGATGGTATCGACGCGGGTCGTTGCCGGTTCGTCGGTGACGGACGGTAGCGGCATCACATCCGACCGGTCTGACGAGCGATCGATGGGTTTTTCCTGCCGGTTTTTCTCACGTTCCTGCGGCTGTCGATTGTTAGTCGAGCGGATAAACCAGTAGATAACGGCCAGCAGAGCCAGCGCAAACAGGATACCGTACAATCCACTGCGATCGGGCTGAATCACGTCGACACGCACCGTACTGAGCGGGTTGTTATTGGCGTCGAACAGCGTGTAGTCGGTCGATTTCGTCGGTTTTACCCACCCCCTGTTTTTGGGTGACAAGCCTTCCCCCAGATCATCGATGGTCACGGCCAGTACGTTGGCTACGTCCCAGTCGATCGTGACGGGCTGCCCTTTGCGCACGCGGGCGGGCGTAGCCGTAAACGACCGCACTACCGGCGGTGGGCCGGGCGACGGCTCCGGCCTGTATGTGGGTATCGGATCAGGCGGTACAACCCGTTCCGGCCGGCTGACAACGGGTTCGTCAATGATAATCGGAGCGGACGCTTCCACGGCAGGCAACCCGACAACAGACGACTCCAGACCCGATAAGCCTGCACCGGGCGGTATATCGACTACCGGTGATACAATGACCGGCGGAATCGTCTCCTGCCGCGCCGTTGATTCTGGCACTTGCGGGATGGGGTCAGTCGGTGCAACATATGGTGGCGCAACTGGAGCCAGTCGGGCTTTCTCAAAAGGAATCCAGCGAGTGCGAACGAAGTCGGCCGACAGACCCAGTGAGCCTGCCGCATTGATGATTTTACTCAGGTCCTGTTCGTACAGATGGACTCGCGACGGTTCGATCAGCCGGGTAATCCGGGAACGAACCTGCTCCAGCAACAGACCGTTGGCCAATACCTGATCGCGAACGGAGATCGCACGTTTACGGGCCTCTTCATCGGTCAGGCCCAACTGACCCGCCCGGTACAGGTAATCGCCCGACTGCCAGGCATCGGGTCCGTTCAGAATAAGTTGCTCGCGCAGTTGGTCGGCAAGTTCCGTTTCAGTCATTGTCAAGTTGGGATCGGCAGTTAGCCCACCGGGGGCATCACACCCGGCGCATCCCGCCGTAGTATGGGACTACAAAGTTCGGCCTATACCAGCAAAACACCCAAACTCAGTCAAACGTCACGACGTTGCGCCGGTAATCGAGCGAAATCCGCCCGAACTTCGACAGCGCCGATTGGCCGAGCAACAGGGGTGCTTTTGCATTACCCACAACATTGGCGTTAACATTTTCCAGCACCCGGTCGCCAATCCGTACGGAGCGTAGGCGGATGATGGCCCCGGGCGAAATATCACCGTTGGCATCCTGAAACTCCGACTGCCCGATTATGTCCCGGTTGGTAATCGTGCCCTCCCGAAAAAGAGCCTCGGCTTCCTTTGTCGACATGGAAATCAGGCTGGCACCGGTGTCGAGGATAAACTGCATAGCCTGCCCGTTGATCGTGACGGGTACAAGATAAACGCCGTTCCGCTTTTGCATCGCTACTTCGGTTGGCCCATCACCAATCTGTTTCAACGTGGGTTTCGTCGTCGCTTTCGTCGTTATACTATCGGCGGTTGGGCTGCGTCTGGGTCGGCGCGGCTGGTGACTGCCCGACCGTGAACAGCCGGAACAACCCGCCAGCTGACTCAGCAGCAACAGACAAAACCAGACAATGTATCGTTTCGCAGTAATCATCCGTCAGTTTTGCCTAGATAGATATCCGGTTTATAGACACTCCAGGTCGGCTTTCGTTTAGTTGGACAGCGTATCTAAGCTGGTGAATTTCGCCGTACTGTAAACAGGATACCGTTACTCATACCGGATCAGGGCTTTCGTCTTCACGCGCCAGATGCCGTTTTCCTGCACGGCCACGCCATCCCGGCGCATCGTCACGCGGGTATGACCGGTCGCGTAGGTGTTTTCGCTTTCGCAGGCCGGTTCGATCATGTAGTTGCGGTACGTCAGCAGCCGCGCCAATCGGCCGGGTTCAGCCTCAAAACGGAATGTAGCCGTTGTGGGCTGCCCCGCGTCAATGCTGAACCGGTACGCCGATTCGGGCGAGAGCATGGTTGTTTGCTGACTGGGGTCGAACTGCCCATTTGGATCGGGGGGCGGCCAGTAGAACACCTGACTGCGTGGGGGTTCGGGCGCAGGGACCGCCCCAAACGACTGCGACTGCTGCGTGGGCATCGGCATCGCCGGTTCCATCGGTACCGATGCCGGTTCGCTATCCAGGCTCACGTCACCCGACCGCATCGGTTTCGGGGGCGCATGCTCCGGTTCGACAATGGCCGCTGGCGGCTCCACCGACCGGGGGGCGGGCGGTTCGGGGGCCGATTCGCGGACCGGGTTCGGGCGGGTAGCGGCTGGCGGAGTCGGTGCTTTCCGGCTCAGATTGTCGATCTGCATGGATAAGCGGCTGATCTCGCGCTCATGATTAGCGTCATCGGTAGCCCGTTGTTTGTTAGCCAGGGCGTACATCCCCCCTGCCCCAACGATCAATCCGGCCAGTAAACCACCCAGCAGCATCCACATCTGTTTGTCTTTTGCTTCGTTGAGATCCCGCTCCAGTTTGCTGAGTTGCAACGCAGAGCCACTGATGTTATTCCCGCCCGTCTCGCCACTTGTTACACCCGGCGACTGTGCATCTTCCACCCCCGGATCATTGCTGGGTGGCGTATCATCGTCGGGTGCATTAGCCGTGGCATTGGGGGGCAGCATGGCGTCAATCTTCGCCAGGATACCCTGCTGAACGGCGGGCGGCAGCGCTTTGGCGTAGCTGGCATACGGCTTGTTTTTCTGGTAAAACTGCGCCAGCTGCTGCCGGATGGCCGCGTTGGCATCAGCCGGGCTCATACCGATGAAGTTCTTTGTATTCTTCAGCAAAGCCAGTTCATCGATGCGCTGCCCCACCTGATCCCAGCTACCCACCGTCCGGATAATATCGCGGGCGTCGCAGCCATCGCCACAACTCAGCAGCTGACTGTAGATCTCCTGCGCTTTGGGCTGGTTGATCGTTGAAAAGACGGCCTTCGCCACCTCCTTTGTCAGGGTGTCGACCGCTGCCTGATTGTCGTTCATCGTCTGCGCCGATGCAGGCAGCGTCACGATACCAGTCAGCAGGGCCAGGAAAAGAAATTTCGTTCGCATACCTAGTTTGGTTGTGATGCGTAGAGACGCCATTCCCCGCGTCTCCACTAATCAGGCCAGCGCGTTTGCCAGTTTGTTGATCGCACCAATCAGCGGGTAGAAAAACAGCGTTTCCTCGATGGGCGACGCCAGGGCATCCGACATACCGGTGAACTCGGCCGCCACTTCGCTTTCCTTCCGCTGAATTCCGTCCATGAGCGAGGTGTCGAGGTGCGTTCGTAGTTCCTGCTGCGCAATCGCCAGCGACCGCGCCGAAACGTTCAGGTTCCGCGCAAAGCTGAATTGCTGGTTTAGGTCAAAGAAAAAGTCGATGAACGCGGCCGTTTCCTTCAACAGTGAGTTGGTCACTTCCGGCTTGCGCAGGTCGGCGTAAGTCAGCGACGGGTATTCGTCCTGAAACGTAGCCGGGTACACGTAACTGATCGCTTCGGTATCGACCGGGCGGCTGTTGTTGGGCTGCATCAGCGCCCCTTTGCAGGTCACTTCCTTCGGCCCTTTGCGCTCGTAAAACAGCGTCAGGCCGCTCGCATCATAGGTCTGCTCGTACACTTTTTCGAAGATGATCCGGGCCAGCTTACCCAGCGTCTGATCGTCGGTACTGATGATGGTGAGCAGTTTCGAGCCGGTACCGCTGAACGTGATGGCCCCCGGCAACCCGATACCTTTGTGCTTCATCAACTGCGCGACGTGATAAATCAGGGCCGTGTAAAACAGCACGAACACCACTTTCAGATCTTCGTCTTTAGCCAGCATCCCGTTGAACGACAGCATACTTTTAGCCTTAACGTCGTTGCTCTTTTCAATCGAGAACCAGAACGCCAGAATGTCTTCTGAGCGGTTGGTGTCGAGCATCCGGCGGTTGTTGTCGCTCAGGTTGCCGAGGCTTTGGCTGTCGAGCAGCGTCTGAATCCGGTCCTGATACTTACGAACGAAACCGTTGTGGGTAGCCGCGCCGTATTCGCTGAACGCATCACCGTAGATGGCATTCCCGGCGAAGCGGAACGACGTCAGCAGACGCGGTTCGTTGCGTTCGTAGACCACCACGTCCGACGTACCCCCGCCAATGTCGACGTTGATCACCGGCCGGGCCGACGCGCTCAGCGTGGGGTTCTGCTTATAGTAGTAGAACGGTGCTACCGATTCCGACACTTCGCGCAGTCGGCCGGGCGAACCGCCGATGTAGCGGTCGTAAAGCGTCTGCCAGTCGGCGCGGAGCTGACTGACGCGGCCGGGTGTCATACTGGCGGGGAAGAACCAGAATACCGTCGTCTGCGACAGGTTACCACCTTCGGTCAGCACCTTATTCTTAATCAGCATCAGCAGCTCTTCCAGAAAAGCCTCGACCCGCCGTTCGGTCTGCTCGTTGTTTTTGGCCCATTTCAGGTTGGTCGTGATGCGGTTCGACCCGGCGGGTTGCCGCTCGACGTAGAATGGAATGTTGAAGTCGGCCAGGGCCTGCGTCTGCTGGTTGAAGCTCAGGTTCAGCGGTTCGGCAATGGCGGTGCGCGTCGGAAAACTGTCGGGACGGCCGGGGCCAATCGTGGGCGGCACGAACTCCAGATCGTAAAGCAGAAACAGCTCGAACAGGGCCGGGTTGTACTGCGCCGGAGCCACCAGCGTCGCAACCTGCGGGGTGACGTCGGCCACGTCGAACGGGCGGGGTGTACCGCCGTCGACGCTGTATTCGATGTGCGTGTTGGTCGTGCCGAAATCCACCGAAAAAGCGAACTGCTTGCTGCCGCCGTTGTACAACTGCCAGCGCGGAATGAGCAACCCATTCAGTTCGCGCCCGTCGGCCCGGATGTTGGTCTGGACGTAGTCAAACTCCTGCCGCAGCACGTCGTACACGCTTGACCCATCGGTGTTCTGCTGCCGGGCCGTGCGCTGATGCGTCGATTCGGGCGTTACGTCGGCGTTTTCCTGCTGTTTGTAGTACGTCAGTTTATACTGATTCTGACTGTCGAACCCCGACTCGATCAGTTCAACGCGGTAGTCGGCCGGAACCGTCACCGAACCCGACCGCACGAACGGATAGATATTGACCGTGAACGAGTTTTCGAGAATGATACCCTCGTTGTTGGCTTCGTTGGGCGCGGCCGACTGCCCCACGGCGGGGCTGTATATCCGCTCGAACGTAACGAACTGATTGCCGGGCTGACCGGGGGCCGTCACGGGAATGTCGAGCGTGACCTGAATACCTCCCCCCTGCGGCACCATCTTCAGCCGCACGCGGCCCGTCAGCAGATCGTCGACGTCGAAGAAATCGAAGAAATCGCGCTTCAGCGGCAGCAGAAAGCCCTTATCCGTGGCCGGGGTTTGCAGGTTACCGTCGTAGAAACGGCCCCGGTCGGTGGGGTATGGCAGGCGAATCAGGTACGGCTCCAGCAAATCGCTGACCGTGAGCCAAGGGTAGTTGCCGGGCTGACCGGGCAATGACCGCTGATTGTCGCGCCACGACTCCCGGACGTAGTACGGCACGGGTGTGTTGGGGTTCCACTGCGCCTGCGGCACGTAGGTAAACTGCCGGAAGAAGCGGTTTTGCAGCACCATCGGGCGCGGCAGGCTGCTCCCGTAGATCCGGTTGTACTTGTCGGATTTGATGATAAAATCGCTGACCTGACTGATGGCCCGCGAGTCGGATTTTTTCTTGCGAAGCGGAAAGCCCAGCACCTCCACAATGTCGCCGGGGCCGGTGGTCAGCTCCTCAAACTCGTTATCGAACTGCTCGCGCGTCAGCAGCGACTGCCCGTTCTGCGCTTCGATGTGCTGGTAGAACAGCGTCGGGTTCTGTTGTTGCAGCAGCGTCCGGCTCCGGTTCAGGTAATCGTCGACTTCGCGGAACCGCTCCCGGAAGTTGGGCATGAACAGCTTGATGGCGTACCAGAATTTCTGGTATTCGATGTCGCGCTGATACAGCGGGGTGGTCGATGGATCGAACAGCCGGTCGTTGCCAATCGACACGTCGACCCAGTTCAGGTCATTGCCCGCGCTGAAAAACAGCGTTTTGGGCGACGTACCGCCTACGACACGGCCCCGGTAGCTGAGCACGAACAGCCGGTTGATCTCATTGAAATTATACTCGGCCGCGTCCTGATCGAGAAACAGCTTCAGTGCGTCGCCCAGCCGCTTGTGACCCACATTCCCAGACTGCGTCAGCCGGCTGAGGTCGGTGCGGACGTCGAAGGGCGTGATCGTGACGTAGGTTTTGAGCTTGTCGTAGTTGAAAAACAGTTCGCCCACGTCGAGCGCATCCGACACTACGCGTTGATCGTTGACGGTACCGTTCAAATCGGGGCGCAGGGCCAGGTTCAGGAATGCCGACCGCACCAGGTCGATCCGCGCAAACGGGCTTGGAATCGAGGTGGGCTGCTTCACGGTCTGCCCCCCCTGCGGGTCGCGGATGGCAGCAATCTGATCCGTACCCAGCGGCTTGCTGACGTACCAGTGTAGCCCCGGCGTCGGGTTATGTAAGCTGAATGTTGTAGGCATGGTTTCGGTTTGTCGTTCGTAGTTTGTGGTTTGTGCCGGGTCGCCGGGCGATTCGTAGTTCCTCCGGCGATAGTATCTCGCGCCAGCCAACCACAAACCTCAAACGACAAACCACAAACTGATTTAATAATCCATCACCTTCGGCAGTTTGTCGCGGGTGAAGCGGTCGGTGCCTTCGGAGAATAGCTGGATGAATTTATCGGGTTCGCTGGGGTAGGCTTTGCCCTCGGCGGTCTTGTTGAGCGTCTGATCGAAGTCGTCCACGATGTCGAGCCGGACGTCGGATTCACCACCGAAAATACCGCGCTTTTTGGGTTCGAAGCCCCGCACCGTATGGCCCAGATTCCCCGCGTCGAGCACGAACGGATCGAACGACCGCTTGTTGGCGCTCATCTCCGACAGCCACTGCCGGAAGCCCGTATCGAAGTTTCTGACGCTGGTAAAGAAGCCCGAATTTAGGAACGCACTCGAAATGGGCGGGTTGGCTTTAGCCCACTGCACCGTACCGGCCGCCGACTTGAGCCGCTGACTGAGGTAGGTGCTGAACAGGGCCATCTTGGTCAGCGGCAGGCTGATCTGCTCTTTGGTGGCGCTGGCCAGATTACCCAGTTGCAGCGTCGTGCCGTCCTGCTCCACACCAAATTCCTTGTATACCGGGCTCGTCGGTTTTCCGTTCGACACGCTCAGGCTGCTGTCGTCGAGGTTCATAAAATCGACAATCGCCAGCGCCGACGCCAGTTCCACGAAGTGGGCTTCGTTTTTCTGCCCGCCCGCGCCGGGGTCGTAGGTATAGGCCTTCGTCTGATCGTCGCCGATGTAGTACAGTGCATTGACCGACGGGTTGACGCCTTTCTGGTAGTAGTTGAGCGCGGCTTTGGTTTTGGCGATAAACGAAGCCGGGTCGATCAGTTTGTTGTCGTTGGTAGTCAGGCTGAAATACGGCATCACCGTCACGGCCCCGATTTTGGCGTCGCGCAGAAAGGCCGGGTTCGGAATCTGCCCGATAGCCTGCGCCCCCCGGATATTTTTGAGCAGAATCGGGAAGCCGGCCGCGCCCGTCCCGCCGAAGATCGAGCTGACGATAAAGATGCGGTCGTTGGCCCCGAAGTTCTCGGCAAACGCCTGAAACACGTCGGAATACCGGAACTGATTCAGTACCGTGCTGCCGATGTTCGGGTTGCCGACAAAGCCAATGTCCATCTTGGTTTCCAGATTTTCTTCCGAAAACAGCAGGCTGGCGAAGGCTTTACTGGGCGCGTCGAGTCCTTCGTAGTTGATGTAATCGCGGAACTTCTCCTGCTGCACGCCCTGCAACTCAAACACGTAGGTGTCGGCGATGGTCGCGTTGCCGCCGATGGAGCGGTTCAGCGTCTTGATTTCCGTGCCGAAAAAGCCCGACGTCGGTTTGGTTTGCAGCCCCGCCCGGATGGTGCCGTATTCGCGCAGCAAATCTTTGGTGCGCAGCAGATCGTCGTTGGTCGCGTGGGGGTCGAGCACGATGGGAATGACCTCGTCGGTGTTCTTCAGCGTCACGCCCGACGCCAGCAGCATCGTCAGTGCCTTCAGCACCCGCGAGCCCGTCCCGCCAATCGCAAAGACAAATAGTTTAGCCATAGTTTCGGTATACAGTTTTCGGGGCTAACCTCACCCCCAGCCCCTCTCCTAAAACAGGAGAGGGGTGTCGTTAACGACAAACAACAGTTTGTTGCGTACTCATTACAGAACAGACATCAGAAAAAAAGCCGAAGGCTACTTTACCGCTAGTCACCCCTCTCCTGTTTTAGGAGAGGGGCCGGGGGTGAGGTCAGCCCCGGCCGTGGGGTCAAACCGTCATTTAGACGGCCAGAGCATAGGGCGATGCCGGGCGTTCTGGCTGAAGTTTTTGAGAATGAGTGAGATAATAAAAAAGATGATCGCCGTCAGCAGGGCCATCGTAAATGAATAGCTGAGGAATACGCTGACACCCGTGTCGAACAGGTTGCCCTGCTCCAGATCGGCTTCGTCGCGCGGAATTTCCTGACCGGCTTTCTGGTACAGCGTCACGAGCGTAATCACAAACACCGTCAGGGCACTGACGCCCATCATGAGTAGCCAATGCCCCATGCCGCTGAAACTGACCTTATTCAACGGCCAGATGTAGAACGCGAAGGCCACGACGAAGGCAATACCGATGGCCGTCCAGGTCAGGGGCGACAGCAGTTCTTCCTGATACAGATCTTCCAGCAGCGCGCTGTTGACAAACAGATTGTAAAAATTATAAAGCGATTCTTCCATGGTTAAAGAGTGAAAGAGCGAAAGAGTGAATGAGCGAAAGTTACCGGCGGCAGCCATTCTTTCGCTCATTCGCTCTTTCACTCTTTCAAATCAATCGTTAGCGTGAAATACTCAGGTTGGTTATTGGGGTTGTAAGCGCGGTCGACGCCGTGCAGGAGATTTTCCAGGCCGAAGGTTGAGTTGGCGTCGGGTTGGGTGTCGTTGGTTGTGGTGGTATTGGCGATCCAGCGGGGCGGAAACTGCCGACGCAGTCGGATACTCGCCGTGCGGTCGCCCCGCGACGGGCGACTGGTGGTCAGTAGCAGCTTGTGCGTCATGCCGTTGGCGCCCTGATACGACTGCACCGCCGATACCTTAAAGTTGTCTTTGCCGTCGACTGAATACTGGCTGGGATCAGTCAGGACGGATGCGGGCAAGTGCAGGGCCGACAGATCGACGGCCACGGGAATGGTCAGGCTTTTATCGGCCACGTCGGGCTGTACGTCGGTCAGCGCATGGACAACTTTGGCCCGTTCGCGCACTTCGTCGGCCGACCGTTTGAATTTGCCTTTCTTCGCCGGGTCGTTCACCAGCACCGTATAGGCGGGCGCGGCCGGGCCGGTTGTTTTGCCGAAGAACCACGAATCGGCGAAGCCCGGCAACTGATCGAACCGGCGGATCTGGGCGTACGTGGGGTTGGTGTACAACTGCTGCATGACCTCATTCCGGCCAATCAGGCAGAGGTAATACGGACGCTCGCCCTTGTAGGGATGTTTGGCGTTGTTCCAGCTGTAATACGTCCCGTCGAAGTCGGCGTCGAGTTTCAGCACCAGCATCGAGTGGGTATTGACGTACGGATTGAACACCGTCGACAGCAGCGAACTGGCCGCGTCGAGCGTTTTCTGCGCGCTCATCCCCGTCAGGGCCGGGTCCGAATAAATTAGGTCCGACACCAGTACGCTCAGGTCGTTGCCCGACGTTTCCGACAGAATTGTCTGGAAGATTTTTTCGAAGTCGGTACTGGTCGTTTTACCCTTCGTTTTAGCGACGGTGAAGATGTTACGTTCCTTGAAAAACTGCGACAGCGACAGCCCCAGCGGGTTTACTTCGGTATTGACGACGTAGATCTTGCCCTGCCCGGCGTTGGTCGCATCGAACTCGGTCAGCAGATCGTTGAGCGTGCGTTTGAACGTCCCGTTGCCGCCCGGCGCATCATAGGGAAACATGCTGCCGCTGGCTTCGAGGTACAGTTTCAGGCTGATCGGCTTCGCAGTCGCCACGGCCCCACCCGACAGCGCGATACTCGGCGTTTTACCATCCTTGACCAGTTTCCTGTACGTACGGTTACGCTTCACAAAAGCCATCAGCCCAGATTCATCAATCTTGCCATCGGGCAGAATGATCGCTTTGGTCTTATCATCCGCACCCAGTTCGCGATTTTTACGGCCAACATACACGCGCAGGGCATCGGCCTCCGACACGTCGATGGCGTTATCGCTCAGCGCATCGGACACCTGGGCATCGAGGTCGTCGGCGGGGCTGGAGCAACTGCCCATCGCGCAGACCAGCAACAGGGCCGACAGGTAAACAGAAGTACGAATCATTCGTGGGTAATTAGGTGGGACTGGTCATTGGCTACGGGTCGGTAAAGCTAACGGGTTGGGCGAAAGCCACCGACTTCTAAACGGGCAACTCGTAAACTTTCTTAAATTTCTAGTAAACCTAACGAAGCCGACCCCCATTTTATGTCGACCGGCACCGATTAACGATAAACGGGCGTTTACCTTTGTGGACGTAATCAATGAGCGAACGAGTGAAAGAGCGAAAGAGCGAAAGCCTGATTCCATACCTTTTTTTTCCGGCAGGGCCTACACACAAGAGCTTCCATTCGCTGATTCTTCTGCTCCTGTTTTCCCTCCCGTTCCTGCTTCAGAACTGCGCGCAGGTGGCCCAGCCGCCGGGTGGCAAGAAAGATTCGCTGGCCCCGCAGGTCGTTGCCAGTGTCCCGACAATGCGGCAGTTGAACTACGAGGGGAAGACCGTGGAGCTGTACTTTAACGAGTACGTCAAGACGGAAAATATTCAGCAGAAAATCACGGTCACACCCCAGGACAGCAATACGTACCTCGTCAAATCGCTGCCGGAGGGGGTGCGGCTTACCTTCGCCAAACCGTTTCAGCCCAACACGACCTACACGATTGATTTTTCCGACGGCATAAAGGACATCACAGAAAACAATATCGCCAAAGACGCCAAACTTGTGTTCAGCACCGGGCCAACCATCGACTCGCTGTATTTGTCGGGAACGGTCATTGACGATGAAAGTCGGCTCCCGATTCTGGGCTTTGTCGTCGGGTTGTTTGCCCCGACCGATACGTTGCCGATCAACCGCAAACGACCGCAGTATTTCGACCGTACCGACAGCAGCGGCAACTTCCGCATCGAAAACGTCCGGTCGGGCAAGTACAAAGTCTACGGATTTGACGATAAAGACCTGAATCTGGTGAACAACACGGCGGGCGAACGCGTGGCTTTCCGCGACAGCGTACTGAACCTGACCCGTGACTACACCGATATTAACATGGTAGCCTTCCGGGGCTACGGCAAACCCCGCGTCACCCGGCGCGAACGAACCGACGAAACGCTGGGCCTCGAACTCAGCAGCGGCATTGCCAGCTATGCACTGAAGGTCACGAAACCCTCGTCGACAACGGCCAGCGACAGCCTGATTTCATTTCTTGAATCGCCCAGACTGATCCGCATTTACCGCCCCGCCAACCGGGCTGCGGGTGATACGATCAACATCGGCATTACCGCCATCGACTCGGTCGGTAACAGCACCGACCTGAAAGAGCGGGTATATTTCTCTCCGCTCAAAACCCGCGTCCGCGACCGGAAGCCATTGTCTGTACAAGTACTGCCCGCGAGTGGTGACCCGATTGATAATAACCTCGACTTTACGCTGACGTTCAACAAACCTGTGCTGCGGTACGCGCTGCCCTCGATCATCATCGGCCCCGACAGCACCAAGCCCATCAAGCTTGATACCAGTATGTTACGCTGGAGCAACAGCTATTCGCGACTGACGATCAAACAGAAAACCAACCTGCGCGACAGTCTGGTGCTACTGCTCGAAAAAGGGTCGTTCATCAGCGTACAGGGCGACACGTTGCCGCGCTATTTCTCGAAATACCGACTGGCCGACGACGAAAGCTTCGGACTGATCGCCGGACGTGTCAACCGCCCCGACGACAAGTTCATAGTGGAATTGCTGGATGATCGGTACAACCTGATTAGGTCGGCGTACGGTACGAAGTCGTACAGTTTTGCCCGACTGAAACCCGGCCGGTACCGGGTCCGGCTGGTGATCGACGCCAACGGCAACCGACGGCGCGATATTGGCAACGTCCAGAAAGGCATTCAACCCGAAACGATCATTTATCACCCCGGCGCTGAAGAAGGCGGGCTGATTCCGCTTAAACAGAATTTCGAGCTAACCGACATCGACTTTTAGCCATTCACTTTTTGTCATCCTGACGACAGGAAGGATCTTCGGAGAATGATTTTTTGCCAACTACCGAAGATCCTTCCTGTCGTCAGGATGACAAACAAGAACAAAGCTTAATTCCGCTTCTACTCTGCTATGAAACATCTCTTTCTGCTTTCCATTCTCCTGATCGGCTGCAAAACCGACTCGAAACAGACCGACGAAAAATCAGCGACGTTGCCCATCGTCGGCACGTGGAAACTGCTGTCGGGTACGCTCATCGAAAAGGGCGACACGACCACAACCGACTACACGAAAAACGCGTCGTTCGTCAAGATCATCAACGATACGCACTTCGCTTTTTTCAACCACGACCTGAACCACGGCAAAGGCCCGTCGCCCAGCTACAACTCCGGCGGGGGCACCTACACGCTGGCCAACAGCACCTATACCGAGCACCTCGACTACTGCACCGACCGGCAGTGGGAGGGCCATACCTTTCCGTTTACGATCACGATTCAGAACGATACGCTCGTACAGCAGGGGGTCGAAAAAATTCCGGCCGCCGGTATCGACCGCCTGAACATCGAACGGTACGTTCGGGTGAAGTAGCAAGTGATGAATCAAAAATAATTCAACACAGAGTCACAGAGAACACAGAAGCTTAGTTAGCTGATAATTAGCATATTACTGTTAATCTGTCTCTGCGTTCTCGGTGACTCTGTGTTAAACTGTTTTTGCCCTGGTACTTAGTTATACTCAAAATGGCTCAAACAATATCCTGCTGTTTGAGACAATCGTTACTACCTGTTTCCATGACCGCCCAGTCTACGCTCCTCCCCTGCCAGAAGCACCTGTTTCGCCTGCCCGACGGTGTGCATTACCTCAACTGCGCGACACGCTCCCCATTCAGCCTGACCATTGAGCAGGCGGGTCACGACGCACTGACGCGGCACGCCAACCCGTTTGGTCTTCGGCCGGACGATTTTTTCGACGGCAGCACGGCTGTCCGCGAGAAGTTTGCCCGGCTTATCAACCTGCCCGACCCGGAGCGGGTAGCCCTGATTCCGGCGGTGTCGTACGGAATGGCCATCGTCGCCCGAAACCTGCCTCGTAAGCCGGGTATCCGGGCAGGGCAACAAATCGTGTTGATAGGCGATGAGTTTCCCAGCGATGTCTACGCATGGGACCGGGTCGTAGCGGAACTGGGTCTGACAATTCGTACAGTACCGATGCCCGACGGGTTTCCGAAGGGGCCAGCCTGGAACGAACGACTGCTCGACGCGATCACGACCGATACGGCGTTGGTGGTAGCCCCCCCGACGCACTGGATGTACGGCACCCGCTTCGATCTGGCAACCATCGGGCAACGGGCGCGGGAAGTCGGTGCGTGGCTGGCTGTCGACGGTACGCAGTCCGTCGGGGCGCTTCCGTTCGACTGGCAACAGGTACAGCCCGACGCACTGATCTGTGCGGGCTACAAATGGCTGATGGGGCCGTATTCAATGGGACTGGCCTGCTTTGGCCCTGCCTTCGACGAGGGCATTCCGCTGGAGGAAAGCTGGATGAACCGGCTCGACAGCAATCAGTTTCACCGGCTCATGGATTACCAGTCGGCCTACCGGCCCAAAGCGTACCGCTACAATGTGGGCGAGCAGACGCACTTTGTCCAGATGCCCATGCTCGAAGCCGCGCTGACTCAGCTGCTCGACTGGCAACCCGAGCGCATTCAGGCCTATACCGAAGCCCTGATGGCCCCCGTCTGGCCCGAACTGGAACCGCTGGGGTGCCGCGTCGAACCCGTCGACGGTACGGTTGGCCGTAGTCATCACCTGGTTGGGCTGTGGTTGTCGGAACAGGCCGACCCGATGGCAGTGGCGCAGGTACTGCACGAACGGCAGGTATCCATCTCGGCGCGGTCGGGGGTATTGCGCATCGCCCCGCACCTCTATAATACCCCCGACGACGCACAGGCGCTGGTCGATGCGCTGCGCCTTGCTCTTCGCTGATCGCCCACGCTACACCGAATACAGTTCAAGCGGTAATCCATCGGGATCGGCAAAGAACGTAAAGCGTTTGCCCGTCAGTTCGTCGACACGGACCGGCTCGGTATCAATGCCTTTACCAGTCAGATCAGCTATCGCTGCGTCGAGGTCCGCTACGGCGAAGGCCAGATGGCGCAGACCAAGGGCTTCCGGGCGCGAGGGGCGGGGCGGTGGATTGGGAAACGAAAACAGCTCGATCTGATACTGCCCGTTGACAGCCAGATCGAGCTTGTACGATTGCCGTTCGGCCCGGTAGGTTTCCTGCACGATGGTCAGGCCCAGCACATCCGTATAGAATTGTTTGGCCCGTTCGTAATCAGAGCAGATAATGGCGACGTGATGAATGGCTTCGAGCAACGGCATAGTTCAGGGCTTTAGCAACGTGTCGCCCAGCGTATCAACCTGCGTCACGTCTTTTTTGGTTTTGTTCGTCCCCTCGAAAGCCCGTTCGGCCTCCCGTCGTTTGTTCCAGGGTGCCGTTGTCCGGCGGCCCATGTCGATAGCCAGCAGGGCCACAATGGTCGTAAAAACGATAAAGACGACGATAAAAATGCGTCGGTTGCGGTTCATTGGGTGCGTTTAAGGTTTATAGTTTAAGGGTTAACGTTGCGGATCAGTAACTGTTGGCTTCTACGTCGACTTCAACCCTCAAACATGAAACTAGCTAGTGCGTAATTCTTTCGGGGCAATTGTAAACGCAATCGACCCTGTCCGGCCCGACACCTCGGCCCAGCTCAGACCGTCGAACTGCACGGCGACTACGGCCCCCTTGCTCATGGAGCCAACCGACTGATGCGTCAGGAATTCGGCGAAATAAGACACGTCGGGGTTATGCCCTACGATCATGGCCGACTGCACCGAATCGGGTAGTCGATTTACAGTCGACAGATACGCCTTTGGCCCGCCCTCGAACAACGTTTCGTCAAGCTGAATCTGCTCGGGACTAAATTCGATCTGCTCAGCGATGACCTTGGCCGTATCGCGGGCACGGGGAGCCGTACTGCTGATAATCTGATCGGGCACTGCCGGTTTGTCGCGCAAAAACCGCCCGATACGAGCAGCCGCCATGATGCCTTCGGAAATTAATTCGCGATCATGGTCGCTCATAAACGTAGCCCGGTCTTCGGCTTTCGCGTGGCGGACAATGTACAGGGTACGTATCATAGTGTACTTTCTCAGGATTCTTTGGCTGCAAAACTACCAACATGAGCATCAATCAATAGCCCGGCAACCAGTCTATTTTGACTTTAACTAAGCCAATGTTACCGATTTTGTTTGAACTCACTTAAACAGATTCGTTACTTTTTAAGTAGTGTTTGTAACGAAATCGTTTGTACTGAAAACCAAATCGCCCGTATCGGGACCAAAACAACATGCGCTTCGAAGGAGATACCTGTACGCTGTCGTTTGGCCTGCACGCCCGAAAAAATCAGGTACAGTTACAGGGTACGGTGTGGCCGCGGGGGTCAGCTAATCCCAAGTACGAGGCTGTGCGACCGAGCGTTCAGTTCAGTACTTTATTCGATCAGGCCGGTCTGGAATCGCTGCATCAGTGGCTTCTGAACGGCTCAAACGGCGACATTTCATTGCCTGAACCCCTCCGACTCGCCCGGCGGCTACCCGCCGACTACGATAACTCACTCGCGTTCGAAATTCAGTTTCAGCTGGCCGAAATACCCGACTGGTGGCGTTGGGATACCGCCTTTCCACTACGGGTGCAAATCGTCGTCCAACAACCCGAATTCGCCTTCCTGGTACAATCCCTGGAACGTACTCACTGGCTCGACACTTAAACCCGCTCGACCACCAGCCAATTGACACGGATCACCCCGTCACCTGTCTGTTTAACAGTAGCACCATCGGCACTAAACAAATAGGGTTATACCGAACGTATAGACAGTAGGGTATGCGTATACGTTGAATAAGGTAGTTTTGTGGAGGCAACGTTCAACTTGACTACAGCTTCGGCAGTTCGGTTGACAATGCCTATTTTTGCGCACCGAACGCAAGCCGGTTTTCCTTGATTCTATGCCCCATCAATCCATACAGCAGTTGTTGAAGACTGCCCCTGTCGGCACGGTTGTTACCGTCAAAGGCTGGGTACGTACCAAACGCGAAAGTAAAAATGCCGTCTTTATTGCCCTCAACGATGGCTCAACGATCAACACCATTCAGGCCGTAGCCCAGCCGGAACAGCTTTCCGACGATTTGCTGCGGCTTATCACAACGGGGGCCTGCCTGTCGGTAACGGGTGAGCTGGTCGAGTCGCAGGGATCGGGACAGGCGGTCGAGTTGAAAATCAGTGATGTGCTCGTGTACGGTCCCGCCGACCCCGACAAGTACCCGCTACAACCCAAGCGACACTCGCTGGAATTTCTGCGTGAGATCGCCCACCTGCGCCCCCGCACCAATACGTTCAGTGCTATTTTGCGCGTTCGCCACGCGCTGGCCTTTGCGGTGCATAACTACTTCAACGACAACGGGTTTTACTACCTCAATACGCCGATCATTACCGCGTCCGATGCTGAAGGGGCCGGGGAGATGTTCCGCGTTACAACCCTCGACGCCACCAAACCACCGCTGACCGACGACGGGAAAGTCGACTACAGTCAGGACTTTTTCGGGCGCGAAACCAACCTGACCGTGTCGGGACAGCTGGAGGGCGAACTGGGGGCGATGGCACTGGGTAAGATCTACACCTTCGGCCCGACGTTCCGCGCGGAAAACTCCAACACGACCCGCCACCTCGCCGAGTTCTGGATGATCGAGCCAGAAATGGCTTTCTATGAGTTGGACGACAACATGGCGCTGGCCGAAGATTTCGTCAAAACGGTGATTCGCTACGCCCTCGACCACTGCGCCGACGATCTGGCCTTTCTGGACAACCGGCTGAAAGACGAGGAGAAAACCAAAAAGAAAGAAGAACAAAGCGAACTGAGCTTACTGGAAAAGCTGCGGTTTGTGGTCGACAACGAGTTTCAGAAACTGACCTATACCGACGCCATCGAGATTCTGCTGAACTCGAAACCGGCTAAAAAAGGGCAGTTTCAGTATGAGGTTAGCTGGGGTGTCGACCTGCAATCGGAACATGAGCGGTATCTGGTCGAGAAACACTTCAAAAAACCGGTTATCCTGACCAACTACCCCCGCGCCATCAAGGCGTTCTACATGAAACAGGACGACGAAGATGCCAAAAACGACCGGGGTGACGTGTTCGGCCCGACCGTTCGGGCGATGGATGTGCTGTTTCCGGGCATCGGTGAAATCATCGGCGGCTCGCAGCGCGAAGACAACTACGACAAGCTGGTGGCCCGTATGGAAGAAGTCGGCATCGAACCCGACGCGCTGTGGTGGTACCTCGACACGCGCCGGTTCGGGTCGGCCCCGCACGCCGGTTTCGGTCTGGGCTTCGAGCGGCTGGTGCTGTTCGTAACCGGCATGGGCAACATCCGCGACGTGATCCCCTTCCCCCGCGCCCCCAAGCAGGCAGAATTTTGAGTTTGTCGTTTGTGGTTTTATGGTTTGTAGTTAGCGGGTATCAGCCAGCACTCTCACCGTAGAAACCACAAACCACGAACTATAAACCACAAACTAACGATGCTCCTCGCTCTGCCAATTTTTCTTGCGTTATCGTCTGGCTTTGTCGTCGTCGGTGTGTACACCGAGCGCAAAATCTCGGCGTTTATGCAGGACCGTCTGGGGCCGATGGAGACCGGCAAATGGGGCCTACTGCAACTCTTCGCCGACCTGCTCAAGCTGCTCCAGAAAGAAGATATTGTACCCACAGCGGCCGACCGGCGGCTCTTTTTACTAGCGCCGGCCATCATCTTCGCATCGGTGTTTGCGGGCTTTGCCGTGCTGCCGCTTACTCCTGATTTGCAGGGATCGGGTGCCGCCGTGGGTGTATTTTACCTCATGGCCATCGTCTCGTTCGACGTGGTCGGCATCCTGATGGCGGGCTGGGGCTCCAACAATAAGTACTCGCTATTTGGGGCAATGCGGTCGGTGGCGCAGATTATCTCCTACGAAATCCCGCTGGGCCTGACCATTTTGTGCGTCGTGATGATTTGTCAGACGCTCGACTTACAGGCCATCAGCGCGCAGCAGGGCATCTTTACAACCGATACCAATTACCTGTTTGGCTTGAAAGCGCTCGGTATCGACGTCACGAACTGGGGCGGCATCTTCAGCTGGAATATCGTCCGTAATCCCTTTCTGATCGTTGCCTACGTCATCTTTTTCATCTGTACGCTGGCCGAAAGCAACCGCGCCCCGTTCGACTTACCCGAAGGCGAATCCGAGATTGTGGGCGGCTTTCACACCGAGTATTCCGGGATGCGGTTTGCCCTGCTCTATCTGTCGGAATATGCCATGATGCTACTGGTGTCGTTTCTCGGTGCGGTATTATTTCTGGGTAGCTGGAACACACCCCTGCCCAACCTGGGCCCTGTTCGGCTCGCCGACTGGACGAGTGGAGCACCCGGTACACTTTGGGGCAACGTCACGGGTGCGTTCTGGCTGCTAAGCAAGGTCTTTCTGGCTGTACTGGTGCAGATGTGGGTTCGCTGGACGCTTCCACGCGTCCGCGTCGATCAGATGATGTTTCTGTGCTGGAAAGTGCTTACCCCCGCTGGACTGCTACTCCTGCTACTCTCCGGTATCTGGCGGTTACTGATGGTCTGACCAATCGTCTCAAACGCCGGAGAAACCGATTCGAACGCGCGTCAGCCGGATGTCGGCTCCCTTAAATTGACGCTGCATCTCATCATAGGCCATGTCGATTGCTTCGTCGGGGTCAGCAGCCGCAATAGACCGATCTACGTTAAGTAAAATATGCTGGTTCATACTGTCGAGCACGTCGAATATGATTCGCAGTAACTGCTTCTTTTTGTTAGCCATGATAGTCAGGGAAATAAACCGATCGCTGGTGTACGGATCAGCTGTAATCGCTGAGCAAAAATAGCAAGCGACTATTACATTTGTATTATACCTAACAAACAAATAGTATACAATCAGGTGTACGGATACTAACCCGGCCAAGTTTCCCTTTCTACCGACTAGCATCGTGGCCCATCGGTTCGTACCTTTGCCGCCTTTTGTAGCGTTATTACATGGGCATACTCACACCAGACCCAACGGGCGATCTGGCCTGGCGGACCGCCTGGCAATCGTCAATCTTCCGTTGGAAATTTATACTCGGACTGATCGGGGTCATTACATTATTGCTGACGTTTCCGCTGTTCTTCCAAACCATTGAACGTCATACCGGCCCCGTCCTGAGCGACTGGGTACTGACTCAGCTGCCGCCACAGGATGTTTCTATCGGTATTTTTCTGCTGATCTGGGCCACGGCCGCTATACTGGTTGTCCGCGCCCGGCGCAGCCCGGCCATATTCATGCTGTTTATTTACGGCTATCTGATCGTCAGTCTGTCGCGAATGCTGAGTATCAACCTAGTACCACTCAACCCGCCAGTTGGTCTTATTCCGCTCATCGACCCGATCAGCAACGCGTTCTACGGTAAGTCGTACATTACCAAAGACTTGTTTTATTCCGGGCATACCTCAACGATTTTTCTGATGTTTCTCTGTCTCCGCCGGCCCGGCGACCGACTCTTTGCGCTGATTGGATCGTTGATCGTTGGTGGATTGTTGCTGGTGCAGCACGTACACTACACCATCGACGTCATCGGTGCTTTTGTCTTCACGTACCCGCTTTACTGGCTGGGCAAAAAACTCGCGCTGTCGGGCTGGAATCAGATTGATACGCGACCTGATTAGGGCAAACCAATTTTAAAAATTACGGGTTAAGCCGATTAGGGACACAAATCGTACAAGCTGGTCAAATCCTGAGAAAAGTCAAAACAACCCGTTGATTAATAGTAAATTAACCACCTAACTGGTCTGAATAAGGGGTACAAACAGCCTGAAAATAGTTAAAGTCACATTAATTAAATTCAGTCTACGTACTCCTAAAATTGTAAATTTTGTAGATTTGGGGCTTTACAAAACCATTGAGCCTGGCGCGTATGATAGCGCTCGGCAACGGTTGGCATCGAACGCGGAGACCCCGAATTGTAAACCACCGATATGAGCAAAATAGACTTACCGCCCTTCACACTGGGCGAAACGATTACCTCCGAACAACGTCAGTTTTTCAATAAACATGGTGTGATCGTTTTTCGAAATTTCATCAATCCCGAAACGGTAAAATTATTCATCAGCGAAGTTAACCGCATTGAGAAGGAGTGGCTGGCCGAGGGCCGCGACAAAGTCAATGGTGTTCCGCTGAAATTTGGGCAGGATGAAGGGGGCAACCCAATGATTCAGCGAATGTGTTTCCTGTCGCAACACAGCAGCGCTCTGCACGAATTTTTGCAGGACCCCCGCCTGCAGGCCGCTGTCGACCTGTTGCAACCGTACGAAGGCCGCATTGCCGAAATCGAGAAAGACGGACTGATTCTGAATCACTACATCAAGACGCCCAACAGCAAATTCTCGCAGATGGGCTGGCATACCGACAGCCCCCGCGATATTTTTCTGGGTCAGCGGATCATGCCGATGCTGAATGTGGGCATTCACCTCAACGCCACCCCGTACGAAAACGGTGGGTTGCGGGTAATCCCGGGTACGCATAAGCAGGGTATTCTGAAAATGCTGTTCCGTAAGAAGTATTTCGTCGATAACGACCCCGACAAAAAAGAAATTGGTTTCGACATCAACGCGGGCGACCTGTCTGTACACGACGGTCGGCTGTGGCACCGGGCGCAGCAATCGCCTTACGTTGGTGAAGCAAGCCGTCGGCGGGTGATGTACGTGCCGGTCGTGACGGGCAAGTACATGCCGAAGAACGAGCACAGCAAAACGCCGTTCTACCACCGGTTCATCTCGAAGGTTAATATCTAAATTGAGTGGTAAAGTCGTAGAGTTGTAAGGTTGTAAGGTTACCTCCGGTGTAACATACAGCCTTACAACTCTTTGCTTTTGGTGCCTGGTGGCATCGGATGGCCAGACGCGCCAGCAACTTTATATCAATACAACTTCCCAACCATACAACTCAAAAATGCCCTACGCCCTGATCACTGGTGCCAGTAAAGGCATTGGCCTGGCCATTGCCGACGAGCTAGCCCGGCGCAAGTTTGATCTCCTATTGGTAGCCCGTTCAACCGACTTACTGACCAGAGAAGCACATCGGTTGGCATCGACGTACGGTGTAAAAACCGATACGCTGTCAGTTGACCTGGCCGAAGCAGGTGCAGCCCAGCAGGTATTCGACTGGTGTCAGCAGAAGCAGTACACGGTGCAGGTACTGGTCAACAACGCAGGCTACGGATTGAGCGGCTTGTTTGAGCAGCATAAGCTGAACGAACACCTCGCCATGATGCAGGTCAACATGACTACGCTGGTTGAACTGACGTATCTGTTTCTGCCCCGGCTTAAGCAGCAATCCCGTGCGTATGTCCTCAACATCGGCAGTTCGGCCGCTTATCAGGCCATTCCCCGCCTGAGTTTGTATGCTGCCTCGAAGTCATTCGTGCTACAATTCAGTCGTGGCTTACGGCAGGAATTGAGAAAAACGGGCGTCAGCGTTACGTGCGTGTGCCCCGGCGCTACCGATACCAACTTTGTCGACCGGGCACAGATTGGCGACAAAGGCCGTAAAGCGGCCGAGAAAGTCAATATGACCCCGGCGGAAGTAGCGCGGCAGGCAGTAGCTGCTACCCTGTCAGGGCAGGCGGAACTGGTTACGGGGGTGCTCAACAAACTGGGTAAGCTGATGGCCTGGCTCCTGCCGAAAGGGCTGGTCGAAACGACGGCGGGGAGCATTTACGAGTAGCGACGCGACCGCACGGGCGGCTACCGTGGCGCGGCCCGGCCGTCGTGTCTCAGCACGCGTCAGCAACCTCATCCGTCGGTGCGGTCGCGTCGCTACAAACCCAACTGTGGCACTTTCTTTGTACAGCCACGGTTATCACGACATAACTTAGTCTTCCGACGTTGGATGCCGGTGATTTTCAATACCCAAAGCGGGTATGTCATCCTTGCCTGCCGACGTCCACTTCATTCATGCAATTTACCGATTTAGAACTGATTGACCCTATCCTTGAGGCTTTGACCGAAGAGGGGTACTCATCACCCACACCCATTCAGCAGCAGGCGATCCCGCTGCTGCTCAACCGCCGGGATCTGCTCGGCTGCGCACAGACGGGCACTGGTAAAACAGCCGCTTTTGCCATTCCTATTCTGCAACTGCTCGCCACCGACAAAAGCAAACAGGCCAACGCTCCCCGGCGAATTAAAACGCTGGTGCTGACCCCGACACGCGAGCTGGCTATTCAGATCGATGAGAGCTTTGCCGCTTACGGTCGTCACCTGAACATGAAACATACCGTTATTTTCGGTGGCGTTTCGCAACACAGTCAGGTCAATACGATCCGGTCGGGTATCGATATTCTGGTGGCAACACCGGGTCGGCTACTTGATCTAATGAATCAGGGCATCATCAACCTGCGCGACGTACAGTACTTCGTACTCGACGAAGCCGACCGGATGCTCGACATGGGTTTTATCCACGACGTGAAGCGGGTCATTGCCAAATTGCCGGAGCGTCGGCAGTCGCTGTTTTTCTCGGCGACCATGCCGCCCGACGTGGCGAAACTGGCCGATACGATTCTGAACAATCCGGCAAAAGTCGAAGTGACACCCGTCTCTTCAACCGCCGACACCATTGAGCAAGCCCTGTACTTCGTCAGCAAAGACAATAAGCGGAAGCTGCTGGCCCATATTCTGGAAGATAGCCGCATCAAGTCGGTGCTGGTATTTGCCCGGACGAAACACGGAGCCGACCGCGTTGTCAAAGATCTGGTGAAGGATGGTATTCAGGCTGAAGCGATTCACGGCAACAAGTCGCAGAATGCCCGGCAACGTGCGCTCACCAACTTTAAAACCCGTGAAACACGCGTACTGGTGGCAACCGACATTGCGGCCCGTGGTATCGACGTCGATGAACTGTCGCACGTGATTAACTACGAACTGCCCAATATTCCTGAAACGTACGTTCACCGCATCGGCCGGACGGGTCGGGCAGGGCATGACGGGATCGCGCTGTCATTCTGTGACGAAGAAGAAACCGAATTCCTGCGCGATATCCACAAGCTGATTGGGAAGAAGATACCTGTCGTCGAAGACCACCCTTATGTGCTCGCCATTAGTGCATCGACGGTGACGCCGAAAGCTCCGCAACCGCAGCGTGGGCAGGGTCGTGGTCAACAGCGTAGTAGCAACGGCAACCGGCCATCAGGCCAGCAAAGCCGGGGCAACGAGCAGCAGCGGTCGAGTACCCCATCGGGTCAGCGACCTCAGTCGAACAGCCGCCCCGCGTCGGGTCAGGGTCGGCCGGAGTCGGGCCGGGATAGCCGCAACGGTTCGGCAAACGAGCAGCGCGACACGCGTACCAGTCAGCCGCAGGGCAATAGCCGACGTGACAACCAGCCAAGTCAATCGAGTCCATCAAATCGCCCGGGTCGTACCAGCGAAGATAAGCCGGGCCGGGGTACGGGAAACAGCCGCTACCTCGACTTTGGCAACGATAAGAATTATTGATAATCAGCCCCGGCTTTACGAGCCGGGGCTTTTTTATTGGCCTGTAATTAGCTGGTGGCAGGCATACGCTTCGCGCACACTTGGAACGGTGACGACCCCGGTCTGGGGTAACAGAACCTGCCCGGCCCTTCTTCCCTCGAAAACCGATTACTTTGTCGACAGAAACTTCCCCCGGTTACTTCGATGGAAGCAACGCTACTCTCGCTGACGGGACTTGCTGTACTTGTGCGGATTGTGGCCAATCCACTGGCGAACGTTTTTCAGTAACAGTTGACCCACCGGGGTATAAACCCGTTGTTCATAACCGGCGCGACGTTTGGCCTGTTGACAGTCGCCTGCCTGATCGGCTGGCAGCAAGTACCAATCACCAGCTTGTCGAATACGTTCTGGTCGACTATCGTGCTGACCAGCCTGTTTGCCGTGCTCGGCAATGTCTTTCTGGTGCGGGCACTACAGATCGGCGATCTATCAGTACTGGGGCCAATCAATGCGTACAAATCGGTAGTTGGGCTGGTACTGGGAGTAGTCCTGCTCCACGAAATTCCGGACTGGTGGGGGCTGATCGGCATACTACTGATCGTTGCGGGTAGTTACATAGTCGTTACCGATCGGGGCGAACCCGTATCCCGCTCTATTTTTCAGCGCCCGGCGATCCGGTTGCGGTTGCTGGCCCTGCTTTTCTCAGCCGCCGACGGAGCGTTCCTGAAAAAAGCACTGCTGGAATCGACGCCCTTTGTCGCTTTTTTCTGCTGGTGTGCACTGAGTTTTCTGTTCACACTCGTTTGGGTAATGCTGACCGGTCGGCATAGCTGGCGACCGCAGTTGGTCGCGCTGTCGAATCATAAACGTATCTTCGCCGGTTTGTGTCTGCTGGTTGGATTGACGCAGTATACCAGCAACATCGTGCTGGCCAGCCTGCCCGTTGGGTACGCCCTGGCCCTATTTCAACTGTCGGCACTGGTCAGCGTGGGGATGGGCTACTTCTTCTTTCGGGAGCAACATATTGCCCGCAAACTGTTGGGTGCGGGCATTATGCTGGCGGGGGCAGTGCTGATTACGTTACTGGGCTGACACTACTTTTCGTCCGACCAGCACTCGCCGGCGATTGTCGTAATTTTCAGCAACACGATATTTGGATCGTCTTTACCTTCTGGAAACCAGTCCTGTACGTTATCATCCCATAACTCATCGACTTTTGCCTGATCGCTCACCACTTCCGCCGTTCCCGATGTGCTGACCGTTACCTGCTTTTCGGGGCTGGAGAAGCCAAGCGAGATAGCCGGATGCTGCTTAATCTGGGCCACTTTATCCGAATTTTTGCGGGTATAGAACCACATCGTTCCATCGGGGTCGAGTTGGCGCGTCAGCATGGGGCGGCTACGCAGGGTCCCATCCGGCAACTGCGTCGTCAACAGGGCCAGTTTGATGTCCTGAATATTCTTTTTAATCTTATTGAACTCGTGGGGACTGAGCTTTTCTTTGGTTTCCATAAACGTGTCTGTCGAGCCGGTATAAGTAGCTGTAGCAGCGGAAGGTTTGGCAATCGGTCAACTTTTCGGTAAGTATGCATAAACCGATTCAGCGGCACGACTCGTTAACCAGTCATGGACAAAATTTACAAATCCAGCAATCCCGACGATATTCCGAAGTATGATAAGGCATACTGGTGGTCGAAAACGCCACAGAAGCGACTCGACGCGGCTCTGACAATCATCCGTCGGGCCAAAGCCATCTACTACGCAAACCCGGCAAACCCGCCACTTGGCAATGGAGGACAGGTACTTAAATCTAATAAGCCTATTTAACGCCCGCATCCCCGCCGAATTCCACCCGTCGAACCCTGACCGCCCATCCGTAGTTGCACAGTAACGACATTATCCCGACCGGTTTATACTCCATCAATGCAACGCTATTTTTTACTGGTTTTCGCCTGCTTTATGCTGTTTCAATTGCCGGGCTGTGCCCCGCGCTACCGGGGTCCGAAAACAGACCATTTCAACGGTAAGAAGTTCGTTAATCCCGGCCAGTCGGAACGGGCGTCGGGCAACTTACTCGAATGGTTGCTTCACCGCGACAAAGGGCCGTGGCCTGAGCAGCCCGACGCGTACATCGGCAGCAAACCGCAAACCCGCGTGGAAGGTGACAGCGTCGTGCTGACGTTTGTCAACCATTCGACATTTCTGATTCAGACCAACGGCCTGAACATCCTGACCGACCCCGTCTGGTCGGAGCGGGTTGGCCCAACGTCGTGGCTGGGCATCAGGCGTAAGCGGCCACCGGGACTGCGCTTTGAGGAACTGCCCCCTATCGACGTCGTACTGCTGAGCCACAACCACTACGACCACCTCGACCTGCCCACGATCAGAAAGCTGGTCAAGGCGCACAACCCGCTGTTTGTCACACCGTTGGGTGTATCGTATTTGCCGAAAGGTGCGGGTGGGCGTGTCAGTAAAGAACTCGACTGGAACGATACGCTGCGCATTAACGACAAATTGTCACTGACCTGTACGCAGGCGCAGCATTTCAGCAATCGGGGTCTGTTCGACCGCAATCAGACGCTATGGGCGGGTTACTTACTTCATTCGTCGTTTGGTACGCTGTTCTTTTGTGGCGACAGCGCTTACGGCCCACATTACCGGAACATAAGCGAACAGGCAGGTACGATCAAGCTGGCGTTGCTCCCGATCGGCTCCTACCGGCCGGAGTGGTTTATGGCCCCCGTCCATATGTCGCCCGCCGGGGCCGTGCAGACGATGCTCGACCTGAAAGCACCGCAGGCAGTGGGCATTCACTTCGGCACCTTTCAGCAGGGCGACGATGGACTCTACGAACCGGCGGCAGATCTGAAACAGGCGCTGCTCAACCGGAACGTACCCGCCAGCCGGTTCATCGTACCGCAGGAAGGGCGATCTATGGTGTTTCACTAGGGCATTCCGTACTTTTGCGGCATGGAACGTACCGACCGGGAAATACGCAAGAGTGAACGACTGACGCATCTGAAATACGACATCCGTGGTCCGGTCTACGAAAAAGCCCTCGAACTGGAGAGTCAGGGGTACAAAATTATCAGCCTGAACATCGGCAACCCGGCTCCGTTTGGCTTCGATGCACCCGACGAGATCGTCCACGACATCATTCTGAACATCCGCAACGCCCAGGGGTACTCTGACTCACGGGGGCTATTTGCGGCCCGGAAAGCGGTCATGCACTACACGCAGACGCTGGGGTTGCCGGGCGTAACGATCAACGATGTGTACATCGGCAACGGCGTGAGCGAACTGATTCTGCTGTCGATGCAGGCGCTTATCAACGAAGGCGATGAAGTACTGGTCCCGTCGCCCGATTATCCGCTCTGGACAACGTCGGTGGCCCTCTGCGGAGGCAAACCGATTCACTACCGCTGCGACGAATCCAACAACTGGAACCCTGATCTGGCCGACATTGAAAGCAAAATAACCGATCGGACGCGGGCTGTTGTCGTTATCAACCCCAACAATCCAACGGGTGCTGTTTACGATCCCGCCGTACTGGAAGGTATGGCGCGTATCGCCGAGCGGAACAGCCTGATCGTGTTCGCCGATGAAATTTACGACCGGATTCTGTACGACGGAGCGACGCACCACCACATGGCCCGCTTCGTTCATGATACACTTTGTATTTCGATGGGTGGCCTGTCGAAGAACTACCGCGCGGCTGGTTTTCGGGGCGGCTGGCTGATTCTGAGCGGAGCGCGGCAACAAGCCAAATCGTATATCGAAGGACTGACGCTACTGGCGAGTCTGCGGCTCTGCGCCAACGTCCCGACACAATACGCCATTCAGACGGCCCTCGGTGGTTACCAGAGCATCAACGACCTGGTGATGCCCATGGGCCGGTTGTACAAGCAGATTATGCTGGCGTACAACCGGCTGATTGCCATTCCCGGCGTAACCTGCGTCAAGCCAAAAGGAGCCCTGTACGTGTTCCCCAAAATTGACCTAAGCCAGTTCCGCATCGCCGACGATAACGAGTTTGTGTACGATCTGCTGACGGAGCAAAAGGTACTGGTCGTGGCCGGAACGGGCTTCAACTTTTCCAACGATGGCCATTTTCGCGTCGTCTGTCTGCCCTCGATCGATGAACTGACCATCGCCATGGACCGCATCGAAGCGTTTCTGGAGAGCCGCCGGTTGTAGAGACGCAGGATGCTGCGTCTCAGCACGCGTCAGCAAACACCATCCGGTGTGATTACCATCCGGGGGCTGAGACGCAGCACCCTGCGTCGCTACAAATCTAACAGCTCATTTTATCGACCCGGCGCTGGTGACGACCGCCTTCAAATTCGGTGGTTAGAAACGCATCGACGCAGGCATAGGCTGTCTCCAGATCGATAAATCGTTCGGGCAGGCACAGCACGTTGGCGTCGTTGTGCTGCCGGGTAACCTGCGCCAGGTCGGGACGCCAGACAAGTGCAGCCCGTATTCCCTGGTGCTTATTGGCCGTCATCGAGACACCCTCTCCGCTCCCACAGATCAGAATGCCTCGTTCGGCCTTACCCGACTCTACCGCCGTAGCAACGGGGTGAGCAAAGTCGGCGTAGTCCGCCGAGTCGGCGGAGTACGTACCAAAATCTTCGACCGTATAATCGTGGTCGATTAGCCAGGTTTTGATGGCTTCCTTATACACAAATCCGGCGTGGTCGGCACCGATGGCAATGGATTGGGGCATGGGCAGTTGGCTCGTATTACAGCGGGGGAACAAAACGTTTTTCCAAAAATATCCGTTATTACAATCCCCTCTGCAATTAATCTGACTGGCATGGCTGACAGACAGACCGAACAATTTGCAAAGTGTAATAAGAATCAATCCATTACGTGCCCGTCAGTCACCCCCACTGCCTGTTAAGATTAGTATGGAAACAACGAAAGAAAACATTCAGCGCTCTGAAACACAAAGCACCGAACGCATAACGCAGGACTTACCAAAACGCGATGAACTGCTGCTGACGCCCGACGAACAGCGCATCAAAGAAGCCTTTCAGGATCACAACTGGAACGAGATCAAAACCGCCGACTCGTGGGTCATTTTTAAAGTAATGGCCGAGTTTGTCGAAGGCTTCGACAAACTGGCGAAGATTGGCCCCTGCGTGTCGATTTTCGGGTCGGCCCGCACGAAAGCCGATAACCCATTCTACAAGATGACCGAGGAAATCGCGGCCAAACTGGTACGGCATGGCTACGGCGTCATTACGGGTGGCGGTCCCGGCATTATGGAAGCGGGCAACAAGGGGGCGTACGAGCAGGGCGGCAAATCGGTCGGTCTGAACATCAAACTCCCGTTTGAGCAGCACAGCAATATTTACATCGACGCCGACAAAAGCATCAACTTCGACTTCTTTTTCGTCCGTAAAGTGATGTTCGTCAAATACGCGCAGGGCTTCGTAGTGATGCCCGGCGGGATGGGTACGCTCGATGAATTGTTTGAAGCGATTACGCTCATTCAAACCAAGAAGATTGCGCGTTTCCCCATCGTACTCGTCGGTCGTGCGTACTGGCAGGGCTTGATCGACTGGATCACCAATGTTATGCTGGGACAGGAACACAACATCAACCCCGAAGACATGAAGCTGATTACGATTGTCGACACCCCCGAAGACGCCGTGAAAGCCATCGATGATTTCTATCTGAAGTATTTGATGAAGCCGAACTTTTAAAGAGCGAAAGAATGAAAGAGCGATTGGCTGACGCCGGTGTAATCGCTCTTTCGCTCTTTCATTCTTTCGCTCTTTGACTAAAATTCCAGATACGGTGCGAGTTTTTCGATTGTCGGCGTGTCGAGAATACGAATCGGCTTCAATGATTCGGCTGATGTGTAAGCGCCGTGTTGCTCCCGGTACCGGACGATGACTTCAGCCTGCCGACGCGATAAAAACGGGTGCCGGTCAAGGTCGGCGGCACTGGCGGTGTTAATGGCGATACGGCGCGGTGCCGACCGTATCTGCCCCAGCCGTACCAACTCGACTCGCCCTGTTGAATCCAGCCCGTATATGTCGGTAAACTGCGCCGATGAAACGAAACCACCCAGCGCATTTCTGAATTTTAAAATCCGGCTCGCGGATGCAGGCCCGATACCGGTTAGCGCGACAAGCTGTGAGCTATCCGCCGTGTTGATGTCGAAGGGTTGCAACACGGACCGCTCGGTGCGGGGGCGGTCGGGATAGCGGTTGCCGGACGCGTAACTAAACGAAGCGGGCCGGTTCTCGTACTGACGTGCTCCGCCGTTAGCCGCCAGCGCCGTGTTTTCGGGTAGCGTAATGTACGATTCCAGTTCGGCGTATAGCGTTGGCGGGAAATTGTAGATTTTCAGCAGATCGGCCTTCCGACGAAACTGCCCGCCCTTGCTCCGGTATTTGTCAATGCGCTCGGCCATCCATTGCGGTACGCCCAGCCGTTGCCAATCGGCAACACTAATCGTATTTGGATCAAAATTGAAACGCTCGGCAGCGCGACGGGTGCGGGGACTAAAGCGTTCAGCGTCGGTCCGATCACGATCATCGCTACGGCTGTACCGGGGTTGGGTCGCTTCCTCGTCCTGCATCAGCGTCAGCAGGCTATCCAGTTTTTTCTGATCGGTGACGGAGGTATCGATCGAGGGCGCTGGCATCAACCGCTTGTACAGGATAGTCGTGAGCAACGCGACACAGATGCAGGCAAGGAGGATGAGAATACCGCGACCTTCGTGGTACGATACGCGGAAATAGTCGCTGACGAGCGACTGCAAACGACGAAACATGCTGTTATGTAAGTTACGGTGTTACAGCCTGCAACCTACGCAACAGCATACTGTCATGTGTATAGTTTTGATTGAATGGCTGTTTCTTGAACTGTGATTTTTGTGATTACACTGATAAGCCGTGATTTTTCCTCTTCATCAGCGAAATCAAAAAATCAGCGTTCAAAACTGCCTGAACTGTGATTATTATGATCACAGTTCAAGACTAATCACGATCAATCACATAATCACAAAAATCACGGTTCAGATTATCTTGAACTATGATTGACGCTGATTTACTGATTGCCATGATTCTTAAAATCACATTCTATCATAATAATCACAAAAATCACAGTTCAGAACAAATCACAGTTCAGACCTAATCAGCTAGTTTCAGAATCTTACCCGATGCTAAATCGCATAGATACAGTTCTTTTTTCTGGTCTTCACCGAAAGCCGAAATCGAACCGGCACGGGCAATGATTTCCTGGTTCGTGGCTTTCCTGCCGTCAGTAGTAGTCAACGCCCAGACGCGGCCGCTAGCGAAATCGGCGTAGATATACTTGCCTTTCAGCGACGGAATGGCACTGCCCCGGTACACATTCCCCCCGGTGATCGACACGTTACCATCATCGTGTTTATACTGCCAGATCGGCTCAATCAGGTTGGCTGGTTTCTTACCGTCCGGCTCCTTATACGACTGACGACCTTCTTCGATACGCCAGCCGTAGTTGCCGCCTTTCGTCAGAATATCGACTTCTTCAAGCTCGTTCTGTCCTACGTCGCCCGCCCAAAGCCGGTTCTGTTGGTCGAAGCTAATTCGCCACGGATTACGCAGGCCGTAGGCAAAAACTTCAGGCCGGGCGTTGGCTTCGTTAGCAAATGGGTTGTCGGCCGGAATGCCGTAGTGACCTTTTTCGGTACTGTTCACGTCGATACGCAGCACCTTACCCAGCCAGCTCTGCCGATTTTGCGCGTTGTTGTGCGGGTCGCCCCCGCTGCCACCGTCACCCGTTGAAATGTACAGGTATCCATCGGGGCCGAACAGCACCTTGCCGCCGTTGTGGTTAGCGTAAGGCTGGCTAAACCGAATCAGCACCACTTCCGTGGCCGGATCTACGGTCGTGGCCGACGGGGAGGCTGCTTTGAACCGACTGATGATTGTCTCGCGCGGATTATTCTTAGTGTAGTTGACGTAGAAATATCCATTTTCGCGGAATTTGGGGTGGAAGGCCAGGCCCAGCAACCCCATTTCGCCCCCGTAGCCTACTTTGTTGCGGATGTCCAGATAAACCGGTGCAGCCGTCGCACTGGCACTGTTGTTGAACGAGCGAATACGCCCGGCCTGCTCTACGACAAATAGCCGATTGGTCCCGTCCTGCGCGTACGTGTACTCGACAGGTGCGTCAAACTTGAGTTTGGGGTACGCGTCAACGACTTTAACAACGGCCTTAGGCGCAGCAGGCGGTGTTTTCAGTTTGTCGGATTTGGTGGCTAACGAAGGCAACAGAGAGGCTTGCGCAATGGATGCAGACCCAGTGGCGTCGGCGGGTTGGATAAATGTGTTGGCTAGCCAGGCAAAGCCAGCTGTTGCCAGCAGACAGATGCCAAAGGGGGTAATTGCTTTACTAAACATGAGTCACAACGATGAATTGACCTACTGGTTGCAAAGCTGACGCCAAACCTGTCTCTCGAACTTAACACGGCCATATTGAGTTGAAAAATGAGATAATAACCGTTCCGACGGCGAACAAACGCCCATCCAGCCTTATCAGCTGTTGGGCGCGTTCCTCACAGCGGGGCAGGTTTTCCACTATCAATTTTAGTCACTCAGGGTATCGCCATGACGGTTGCCAACGCCCCTTTTCTCGATCACCTGCTGGCGCAGCGCGCTCAGTACCGCTACAAACTACCGTCGCGCCCGGCGGCCGGGCAGTTCATCGACCAGTTGATGCGACTGCTCTTTCCCGTCACGCAGGACTGTCAGGCGTTGTCGCAAAATATTGAGGAGTCGTACCAGTCGCTCAATAATCAGCTTGTCAGTTTGCTGCGCCCCCTCGACAGCAACCTGCCGGATGCCCCCGATATACTGGCCAATCAGCTATTCGACAAGCTGCCCGCCATTTACGATAATCTGCTGTTCGACGCCCACGCCATCGCCGATAACGACCCGGCGGCCGTTGGCATGGAAGAAGTCGTGGCGGTTTATCCCGGCTTCTACGCCATCGCCGTGTACCGGATTGCCCACGAGCTGATGCGGATGAATGTGCCGCTGCTGCCCCGCATGCTTACCGAGTACGCTCACGGTCAGACGGGGATCGATATTCACCCCGGTGCGCAGATTGGCCGGTCGTTCTTCATCGACCACGGCACGGGTGTCGTCATCGGCGAAACAACGGTCATTGGTGACAATGTCAAAATTTACCAGGGTGTAACGCTCGGGGCGACGTACGTAGCTAAGTCGATGGCGCAGAAAAAGCGGCATCCAACCATTGAAAACGACGTAGTCATCTACGCCAACGCGACCATACTGGGCGGTTACACCGTTGTCGGGCACGACTCGATCATTGGCGGTAACGTCTGGCTGACGCAAAGCGTGGAGCCGCATTCGCTGGTTTTCCACCAGCACCAGACCGACATCCGGCTTAAATCGCTGGAGTCGCCCGAACCGATCAATTTTGTTATCTGAGTTTGAGGTGTGTAGCCTGGACGTCCACGTCCGGGTGGACGCGAAGCGGCCAAGTAGCTGCCGCCACAAATAGTTGCCCTAACGGGCACCCGGACGTGGACCGGTCCGCCGGCGCGGGTCCAGGCTACACATTACCTTACCCCATATGAAAGCAAACAGCATTCTCGATACCATTGGGCAAACCCCCCACGTCCGGCTGAGCCGGTTATTTCCGAATCACGACGTCTGGATGAAACTGGAGCGGGCCAACCCCGGTGCCAGTATAAAAGACCGCATTGCCCTGGCCATGGTCGACGATGCCGAAGCAAAGGGATTGCTCAAGTCCGGCAGCACCATTATCGAACCCACGTCGGGTAATACCGGTATCGGGCTGGCGATGGTAGCGGCCGTGAAAGGTTACAAACTGATTCTGGTGATGCCGGAATCGATGAGCATCGAGCGACGGCGGATTATGGCGGCTTACGGCGCTCAGTTCGACCTTACTCCCCGCGAACGGGGCATGAAAGGAGCCATCGAACGGGCCCACGCGCTGCTGCTCGAAACGCCTGATTCATGGATGCCGCAGCAGTTCGATAACCCCGCCAATATTGCCATTCATAAAGCCACTACCGCCCGCGAAATCCTGGCCGACTTCCCGGAGGGCTTCGACGCGCTCATTACGGGTGTCGGCACGGGGGGGCATATCACGGGGGTGTCGGAAGTACTGAAAGAGCACTTTCCGGCTATGCACACGTTCGCTGTCGAGCCGGAATTATCGTCGGTCATCAGTGGCGGTATGCCCGGCCCGCACCCTATTCAGGGCATCGGCGCGGGCTTCATTCCGCAAAACCTGCACACCGACACGATAGACGGTACCATCACGGTCAGTAAAGACGAGGCCTACAGCTGGGCCGAACGAGCCGCCCGCGAAGAAGGTATTTTCGTTGGTATTTCGTCGGGTGCGTCGCTGGCGGCTGTGGCGAAAAAACTGGCGCAGTTCCGCGTCGGCAGCCGTATTCTGACGTTTTGCTACGACACGGGCGAGCGGTATCTCTCCGTCGACGGGCTGTATTAGTTTGTAGTTTACGGTGTTCAGTATACTGTTTACAGCAAATCGATGCCGGACACCTGAAAACTGTATGCTGAACACTGTAAACGTTCTTTTATGTCCAAAACCAACTCCGCCTTTCGACTTATCAAAGACACCACGTTTATCGTTGCGGGTGTGCTCAGTGCGGGTATGGGTCTGAAAGGGTTCCTGTTGTCGAGTCACTTCATTGATGGGGGCGTTACGGGCATTTCCATGCTGCTGTCCCAACTGTTGCACGTACCTCTCGCGATACTGCTGCTGGTCATCAATCTGCCGTTTATTGCGCTTGGTTACCGCCGGTTTGGCCGGTTATTCGCGCTGCGCAGTACGCTGGCCATTGCCGGTCTGTCGCTGTCGCTGCTTGTCATTCCCTACCCCGACGTAACGCGCGACCTGCTGCTCACATCGGTCTTTGGGGGATTTTTTATCGGGGCGGGTATCGGTATGGCCATTCGGGGTGGTGCCGTACTCGACGGCACCGAGATTGCGGCCCTGCTCATCAGCCGCAGCCGACCTATTCTGAAAGTCAGTGACGTTATCCTGGTGATGAACGTGCTGATCTTTGGAGCGGCTGCGTTCTTCCTGAGCGTCAACCTGGCGCTGTATTCGATGATTACTTACTTCGCAGCGTCGAAAACGATCGATTTCATTCTGCACGGCGTCGAGGAATACACGGCGATGCTAATCGTTTCAGAACAGCACGAGCCTATTCAGCGGCAGATCATCGACAATGGCTGGGGCATTACCGTCCTGACCGGGCAGCAGGGATACGGCAAAAAAGGCCATAGTCAGCAGGAAACCATCGTCCTGTACGTCGTACTGACCCGACTGGAAATCAGCCGATTACGCACACTGGTGTACAGCATCGACGAGAAGGCGTTCATTATTCAGCACAGCGTTGACGACGTAACGGGCGGCAAGATCAAGCTGTTGCCCATGCATTAGCCGTTCTTAGTCAATCGGCTGGAGTCCTATTTTCTGGTCGATAACCCGGTCGAGCACCAGCTGGTAGGCATCAGCCGATACGCTTACCTCCCCCCAGTACGGGTGGTCGAGAGCCGCGATCAGAAAGACCAGCAGCCCGACCATTCCGGCCATTATACCCGTTAGCAGGGCGTGGAGCCGGTAGCTGCTCACCACGAACAGATACGAAAAGACAATGGTGGCGATTGCCCCCAGCATCACGACGCTCCAGAGCACACCCGGCACGCTGCCCTTGACGGATTCGATGCGCAGCCGCCGGGTTTCAACCAGCCGGTTAAACGTTCCCAGCGTTTCGCCGTGGAGGATCTCCTGCGCTTTGGTGCTTGGTTCAAACGGCAGCAGGTGGTTCTGAAACCTGGTCAGCAGGTTGGTTTCGTAGATGTAGCCTTTCCGCTGGGCGGGCCACGCCTTTTCGATTACAAAATGGGTGTATTCCTTTACATCATTCTGCAACGTGTGGCGGATGGGCTGGGGATACCCCGACAGGTCGCGGTAGAGTACGGCGATAACCGAGGCTTCCTGCGACGCCAGGCTACTCGCCTGCGTGAAGCTGCTCCAGGTCGCTACGGTCAGTAAGCCCAGTAGCAGACCGTACAGGAGCGATACGCCCGAAAAAAACCAACCAACCGTACCATTGTCGATCAGGGTTGCCATCGAACTTCGGTTCAGCCGGGCGTGTGTGACGCGCAGGCCGAGCACGGCTGCCCCAACAAATAGCCCAACGGTGATCAGGCCAAACAGCCAGGTTGGCAGGTCGTATACCCAACGCATAAATAGAAGGTCGTCATGAACCAGGTGAATCGATCCGGCGTCCACTGACTGTTGCATAGTAAACACTAAAACAGCGACAACCAGTTGGCTGCCGCTGTTTTACTACCCACAACGGAATTAATTGTTTTTAAAAACGGGCGTCGACTTACCGAAGCCGTCGCACAAACTGCCGCATCGATTCACGGTAGGTTTGCTCGGACTGTTCCATCAACTGGCTGTCCTGCATGGTCATAGCCAGTGAAATCATCCCGTGCGACAGGGCCCACCATTCAAAAAATAACCGACGAATACTTTCTTTCGCCTTCGGAATAAACGAGAAAATTATTTCGCAGACTGTTTCGCTGATCGCCTGCATTTTCTCCGACTGGTAGCCGGGTATGCCGCAGTATGCCCCCTCCAGGTTATACATGACCTGGTACAATTCGGGCTGACGGCGCGCGAACTCCCACTGAATAAGCGAAATCTCGTACAGTCGCTTTTCCGGGTCGCGGTACAGTTTCATAATACGGTGGTATTGCTCGTTCAGGTAGCTGAACCCTTCTTCGCGGATCGCGCTGAGCAGAACATCTTTGCCATCGAAATACTCGTAAACAACGGGAGCACTGTATTCGATAGCATCGGCAATTTTACGAATCGAAACGGCCTGCCAGCCTTCCTGACGCGCTATGGTACGGGCCGTGCTGATGATGCCTGCCCGTACCTGCTCATGCGCCCGTGGTTTGCGTTCTAAAACGTTCATTTCAGTAGGTTGTCTGTAAACAGTTAACGGTGTTAATACGCCTGTAAACTACAGGTTTATCCCGATACTACCTACAAAACTTTTACTTTTCCCGAAGAAGTGTATCAATCAGGTTACATCACCCCTACATCCATTTAGTTTCTATAGGCATTTATCCGGAGACCGTGCATTTACGGGCCTGGGCAACCAGCTAGTGCCGGTAGCGTCGACGCTCGTTTCTCAATGCACAAACAAAGCGGATCAATCAACCTCCGGAAAAGTTACGCCACCCGTCAGCTGGCCGTTTTCTCCGCGAGCAGCCAGGCGTCAGCATCGCCCACGGCGTAAGCATCGCCCTGCTCGGTACCAAATACGTCGACAATCGACAGACCAGCGGCCCGGAACATGTGGCCCAGGTCAGCCAGGGTGTAGACGTAGTGCCGGGCCAGGCGCGTCTGCGTCTCCGCACCGTGTACGTAGGTCAGGTGTGAGTCGATACGACCATCGAGGGGATGGTATTCATTCTCAACCATAAACAGCAGCGTCGAGCCGTCGCTCAGGTCGATTGGTTGCCAGTTACGCGGCTGATAGTCGGGCAGTACCGATTCGGCCACCATCTGCGAATGCACCAGCAGCCGTCCGCCGGGCCGCAACCAGTCGGCCAGCCGGGTCAGGAGTGTTTGCAGATCGGGGCGGGGGAAGAAGCTGAAGCTGTTGCCCAGGCAGTAGGCCGCGTCAAACTGCCCGGTCGTACCCGCGCCGGATCGAACATCATCCACGGGCAACGCCAGGATATCCCCTTCGATAGCTGTAATAGACAATTTTTCGCGCCGGGCCGCATCACGCAATTCAGCGATATAATCGGGCGCAATATCGACGCCCGTGACGTGGGCTCCCATCCGGGCCAGCGGCAGGGCATGCCGGCCGTAACCACAGAACACATCGAGCAACCGGTCGCCGGGGCCAAAGTCGAGCGTATCGACGATCAGTTCCAGATCGAGCTGCGTCTGCTCATCGGTTTGAGCCGCTTTCCAGGCGATCTGCGGCAGGCCATGAAAAAAATCGTGATACCAGGGCAAGGGGTGAATGGTTGAGTGATTGAATGATTGAGTGATTGAATTAGTGAGTGAGAAAAAAGTCATTCACTAATTCAATCACTCAATCATTCAATCATTGGACAATGTGCTTAGGGTTTGCTGGATGTTGGCGAAGCTGGGGACGTCTTTCACGCTCTCAAGCACTTCGGCGTAGCGAACAATACCGGCCCCGTCGATCACGAACGCCGACCGTTTGCTGACGCCTTTCAGGTCGAGCTGGTAGGTTTCGTAGATGGTCTGGTAGGCACGCGACGCTTCCTTGTTGAAATCCGACAGCAGATCGAACGGTAGCCGCTGCTCGTCCCGGAATTTGGCCAGTGTCCAGGGTGAATCGACCGAGATACCGACCACGTCAGCATTCATACCGGCATAAGTAGCGATGTCGTCGCGCATCTGGCAGAGTTCAGCCGTACAGGTATTGGTAAACGCCATCGGGAAGAACAGCATGATCAGATTTTTACCGGCGAAATCGTTCAGCGACACCAGCTTTTTTTCGGTATTGTACAGCGAAAATGAGGGAGCAGACTGACCAGGCGTAAGCATAACAGACAGGTGACTACGGATGAAAATTCAATTATTTATGGCCGCAAAAGTACGTTCATTGACTAATAAAATCGTACTTCGTGGTCCTTTATCACCTATCCCAACTATGCAGTCTTACTGGGGCATTGATTTGGGCGGCACCAAAATTGAGTGTGCCGTTCTCCAAACTGAAATCGGCACACTTCCCTCGCTTGACAGCGTTGTGATCCGCAAACGTATCGAAACCGGAGCCAGCAACGGATACGACTATATTCTGAATCAGGCCAAAACGCTTATCGAACAGGTAAAAGCCGAAACGGGTCTTAACCCCGAGCGCATTGGTTTTGGCACGCCGGGTACGTTCGATCCCGTGCGGCAGACAATGAAGAACTGCAACACGACCGTGCTCAACGGTAAGCCGATGAAGCAGGATCTGGCCAGCCTGCTGGGCGTGCCGGTCGAAGTAGCCAACGACGCCAACTGCTTCGTGCTGTCGGAAGCGACGATGGGTATCGTACCCGACGTCGTACCCGATTACCAGACGGTATTCGGCGTCATCATGGGTACGGGCGTAGGCGGTGGAGTGGCCGTGCGCGGTCGCGACGGACAGACGATTGTGCTCAATGGCTTACAGGGCATTGGGGGCGAGTGGGGCCACAACGTCGTGGAAGAAAACGGCTATCCCTGCTACTGCGGCAAGCGCGGCTGCGTGGAGCAGGTTATTTCCGGCCCGGCGCTGCAACGGTATTATCATCAGATCAGTGGTGTCGAACGACTACTGCCGGAGATTATGGAGCGTTACCACGCAAGCAGCGATTTATTTGCCAGTCAGACCGTCAACCGGCTGCTGGAGTATTTCGCCAAGTCGATGTCAGCGATCATCAACGTTCTCGATCCCGACGCGATCGTGCTGGGCGGTGGCCTAGGCAATATCGATCTGCTGTACACAGAAGGCGTGGAACGTATCAAGAAATATATTTTCAACAGTGGCGAAGTCAACACCCGCTTCCTGAAGCCCAAGCTGGGCGACAGTGCAGGCGTCTTCGGCGCAGCAATGCTGTAGGTTTACTGTTTACAGTTTTTTTTCAAAGCAAAGTGCCCCCAATCTGCGCAGGTTGGGGGCACTTTGCTTTGTGTAGCCTGGCGTAGTATGTAGCCTGGACGTCCACGTCCGGGTGGGCGCGGTAGCGCCCAACAAAGCTGCCGCCGACACGAGTTGCCCTTGCGGGCACCCGGACCTGGAGGTCCAGGCTACATATTACGCCAAGCTATATAGGTCCGGGTGGCCAACAGGCCAATTGACTCAGGCGGCAGCTCTGTTGGCCGCTACCGCGTCCATACGGACCTGGAGGTCCAGGCTACATACTACGCCAGGCTACACCTTACTTCGGCCGAGCGGCACCACTGGCCGGGCGGGCTCCACCGCCCCCACCAGCAGCAGGCGCAGGCTGCCCTCCACCACCGCCGTTGGCGTCGTTGCCACCTTCATCTTTCAGGTCGTCGTTACCGCCCTTGCTGCGCTGACGTTTGGGTTGCTGATCGAAGCTGAGCTTGCCGAATTTGTAGCTGAAGTTCACACGAATACCGGCGTTATACAGGCTCGTTACGCTCTGCTGGGCAAACAGCACCGAACTCGACTCCGACCGAATCCGCAGCGGGTAGTTGAAGAAGTTTTCGCCCGCTATACCAAAGCTGGCCCGCTTGTTTTTCAGGTCTTTCTTCACGCCAAGACTGTAGAAACCAAAGCCGCCCTGATAGCCCTGTAGCTGCACCTGCTTGCCCCGCGCAAACGCGAAGCCCTGCACACCCCAGCCATTTTTCAGCGTCAGGCTGGTAAACAGCCGACCCGAGATAACGAAACCGGAGTTTGTAGCGCTATACACGGCGTTCGCACTGTTGTTGGTCAGGTATGAGTAATAGGCGTCGATGCCGCCACCAACCTGTAATTTCGTAAACAGCGTCGCGTTGGCAAACAGATTGACACCATACGCATCTTCCTTACCGATGTTGAAGTACGTCGTGCGGAGGGCCTGCCCCAGTACGGGGTTGACGATGGTACCGATGGCCGATGTGTTGGTGTCGCGCACGCTGGTAATCGAGTTGTTGGTCGTGCGGACAAACAAGGTCGCGTTGACGTATACCGACTTGATATTCGTGCTGCTGCCCAGTTCAAAGTTATCGGTCAGTTCGGGCGACAGCAGGGGGTTACCTTCGACGATGTTCAACGGGTTGGATGCGTTGGGGTTTGGGTTCAGGAATTGAATCCCCGGCCGCTGCAACCGGCGGTTATAAGCCAGTTTAACCGTTTTACCGCCCTTCAGGACTTTCGAGATGTTGATGCTCGGCACCAGGTTCCCGTAGTTGGGAATGGGTAGCTGCTGCCCGGCCTGCTCTCCTCCCTGCGACTGATCGTAGAAGGCGCTGATCGTGGTGTATTCGTAGCGCGTACCGGCCTTGATCGTGTACTTGTTTTTCGTCGTCAGGGTGTACGAAATGTAACCAGCCGCGATGTTCTGATCGTAATTGAGCGTGTTGGCCGCCCGGCTGAAATCCGTTACAAACCCACCCGTCGGGCCGGTAGCCAGGTTGTACTGGTACGCACTCTCGACCTGCCGAAAGATTCCCTTCCCGCCAAACTCCAGTAGTTGATTGGGCCCGATAGGCGTCTGGTAATCAGCCCGGATGGTGGTTTCCTGATTGTGACTCTGGTTGAGGTTCTGTTGCCGGTTGGCGATGGTGGTGAAGTTGTCGGCCCCGTTCAGGATGTCGGCCGTGAAGTCGTTGGTGCGGTTGTTCCGGCTGTACTGCACCGACGCGCTCAACTCCTGCTGAGGTTTATAAGTCTTGGTATAATCGAGGTTAGCATCGACCGTTCCCGACAGGTCGCTGGTCAGCACGTTACGGGCGTTCAGCGCGGGAAAATACCCCTGATTGCTGACGGTGCGGGTGATGAAATTATCCTGATACTGGTAGTTGTTGCGGGCACCATAGCGCAGGCTGGCCGTCAGGGCACTCGTCTTGCTGATGTCATAATCCCAGCCGAGTGTATACTGCCCAAACACGCCATTGTTGCGCGTATCGGCGGTTTGCTGCGTCGTTGAGCCACTGGTACCAAACGTCTGCTGGGTATTGTCGAACTGACCGCGCACGTTGTAGTTACCCCGACCGAAACCGCTCAGGCTGAAACCCATCTTCCCCGTTCTGAGGTTACCGTTCAGGCCCAGGTTAGCCCCCCGGTTGCCCACACCCGAATCGACATTGAGCGTAAATCCGGCCAGATTCGACTTTTTGGTGATGATGTTGATGATCCCCGCCGAGCCTTCTGCATCGTATTTGGCCGATGGGCTGGTAATCACCTCGACCGTTTTAATCATGTCGGCCGGGATCTGCTTCAGCGCGTCGGCCACGCTGCTGGCAACGATCGTGCTGGGTTTGTTGTTGATGAGCACCCGCACGTTGCTGCTCCCCCGCAGACTAACGTTACCGTCCATATCGACCGTCAGCAGGGGCACTTTCCGCATCACGTCGCTGGCGTCACCACCTTTGTTGGTAATGTCTCGGTCGGCGTTGTAAACGATCCGGTCGACTTTTTCTTCGACAAGGGCCGCCTGCCCCACCACGTTTACTTCGCTCAGCGTTTTCACGTCGGCCACCAGTCGGATCGTGCCCAGGCTGGTAGTCCCCTGCCGGTCGAAGCGGACGTTGTTGATCGTCTTGTTGCGATAGCCAACAAACGAGATCAGGAGGCCAAACTGACCGGCGGGTACTTTCTCGACGGTAAACTGCCCTTTCTCATTGGCCACCGTACCATCGATCGGCTTCTTCGTTTGTGGGTCAATCAGGGCGATACTGGCAAATTCAACGGGTTTGCCCGATGTTGAATCGACCACCGTACCAGTCAGGCGGGCAGCGCCACGCGGAGCGTCGGTAGTGGTGGGGGCCGGTTGCGCCGGGGCGGTCGTCGGTTGTTGTGCCCGTACCGTCATGGCCAGACAGACCCCTGCAAACAGGAGTGGTAAACTGTGTTTCATTGCGTTGATAGTGGTTGTATACTTCCTTTTCGTAGAAACCTGCCAGACGCGGGTTCACGGAAAAAGACAATAAATCAACCTCAAAGTTCGTCCAAACTGGCGTTCTGTCAGGAATACTACACAGACGGAAACTAGCCCGGACAAACGGACAACGCAGCTCAGGCAAACAGATCAGCCTGTTTGGCCAGCTCGGGATACGTAAACGGATCGAGCACGGCAGGCACATCGGTCGGTTCGGCGCGCGACGTGATGCGCTTGCTGATGCTATAGCTGTGCAGATTACGGTCGGCGTACTGGTCGGCCAGCAGGGTGAGCGCCTGTTTTTCGGTTAGGTCGTCGTGGAGCCATTTCTGCTCATCGTCGGGCGAGAGCAGGCAGGGCATCCGCTTTTTGGTATTGTGGATAGCCGACAGCAGCGGGTTGGCGTCGGTGGTCAGCAGCGTGTAGGTATGGGTTACCTCGCCCGTGTCGGGGTCGGCCCATTCGTCCCACAAGCCCGCGATCGAGATGATTTTCCGGTCGGTGGGCGTGATGTAGAACGGGTATTTATTGCGCCCCTCGGTGTGCCACTCGAAGAAACCCGTTACCGGAATCAGGCATCTGTTGCCGGCCCGGGCCGCCGACCGAAACGACGGCTTTTCGTAGATCGTTTCGGAGCGGGCGTTGATCGTAGCCGTCCGTAGTTCGGCCGCGCTATCCGCCGTTTTTGCCCAGTGCGGAATCAGTCCCCACCGCATCATCTCGAACCGGTCGGGGTGCTGATGCGTCAGGATGGGCCATTGCGGAAGCTGATAGGCGTTGGCGTGAAATACAGGTCTGACATCAGCCGGATTGGGTATGGTAGCCTTGAATCGGGTTTCCAGTTCGTGGGCCGTAACGTCGAGTGATTTGTGAAAGCACATAGGGTTTGGGGGTTGTCAGTAGATAAACAAACGAAACAGACGGGCGGTTATGCCAGCGTCGGTTATCAACCACTCACGTTATGTCATCTACGAATTCAGCCCCTGCCCCCACTGACTCTGCTGCGTCATCGACCCGTTTGACCGATCTGGACCAACGCTGCTGGCAGCAACTGGATCAAAGCGCCAGCGCCGATAAATCGTCGGACGGCGGGTTTCGCTACATGACCATGGCGACCTGCACCAGCCACGGAGCCGACGCCCGCCTTGTGGTGCTGCGCCACGTCGACGTGGCGCACAAATACGTGTGGTTTCACACCGATGCCCGGTCGGAAAAAGTCCTGCAGCTGGAAGCGTTTCCCCAGGCTACGCTTTTGCTCTGGGATGATAAACAGCAGGTACAGCTTCGCCTGACCGTAGAAACCCGGCTACACACCGACGACTACCTCGCCGACGAGCAGTGGGACAAACTGCACGACGGCAGCATCCGGTCATACCTATCAGAATATATGCCCGGCAGTGAGCAGGCAACCCCTTATCCCGGCTATCCCGAACACGTTAGTCAAGGCGAATTGACACCCGAAGACCGGGCCTTTGGGCGACAGAACTTTGCCGCTATCGAGTGTCGGGTACTACGTATGGAGTACCTGCAACTCGGCAAAGAGGGCCAAACCCGCGCCCGCTTCCAGTACGAGCCCGTGTCGAAAATGAACTGGCTGGCACCGTAAGCAGCTTCGCTGTCGCTGCTCACTTACTTAAACTGGAAATCAATCCGCTCAAGTTTGTACCTATCGCCCTGCGCGTACTTGTTCAGGTACTCATTGTAGCGCTTGAGGGCTTCAGTCCGGCTTGGGTAATAATTTAGATCGCTCGTACACGACTCGTTCTCACCCTTACAATGTTGTTGAATGTAGGTAGCGAACTGGCGGGTGTAGTGAGTCAAATCGCTCTCCCGTCCACTGAACTCGCGGATGTCGGTGTAACAAAAACGTAAAAATTGAACCGCGTTCTGCTGGGTGGGAACTTCGCGGGACATGCAGAAGAAGTAAAAGGTTTGTCTAGGGGCATACGAAGCATCTTGCTGAAAGCTGAAGCTCAGTAACGCACTGACAATTAGAGCGAAGAACACTATTTGTCGCATATTCATAGAACAGAAAGCGGTAGAAATAAAAAGAATACAGTATAGCCAAATTAGTTGGCTGTGTCAACCGGAATTTATCCAGTCGACCAAAACTGGCTTATCCGTAGAGCACGGCTTATCATCCGGACGCCGACACTCGCATTCCGGTTCAGCAAGCCCATCTTCTTAAATTACTCATAGTAAGACAGTATCTATCTTAATACGAGTAATTCATCACCAGATACTTGTTTAGTTGGGCTGCGGGCTGCCAATTCCTTGTGTGGGGAGTGGCAAGCATCCTGTTGCCGGGGAGCCGCTCATATAAAGCGAAAGGATAATTCTTAGGTCAACGTCCAAAGAATAAAGACAATCGACCAAGGCAGGAAAGTCCAGATGAAAAGTCGTCCAGCAGGCCTGATTTCATCATAGTTATAGTCTTCTCTGGCTTTTTGCTTATGAGAATAAGCTATCAGCAAGATGACAATATGCCACAAACCTACTGATACAAGCAAAATACCCCCAAAACCATCGGCCATTTCCCCCCCTTCCGTTTCCATGTAGGACGCCAATTTCACGAAGAAAAAGCCCGCTACAGCAACAAATAAGTAATTGATTACTAACAACAAGTCTATATCTCGCATAGGTATCTATTCCTACCAAAATTACCTTGAGCTCAATCTAATATAAAATCTACTTTACTGCCCACGACTCGAAAACGTAAACCAAAACCTGCCCTTCGGGACGTGCTGCCTGTCAGCTGAAATCCCAAAGTGGAAGCGAACCGATGGACTGACCACCCAACTTATCTACATCTTCGCAGATACCGGATTCTATCGCTTTAAACTCTTCACATACAAGGCTTCGACCTGCTCCCGCGCCCAGGCGGTCTTTCGTAGAAATGTCAGGCTCGATTTTATACTGGGGTCACTTTTGAAGCAGTTGATCGGGATGCGTTTGGCCAGCTCGGCCCAGCCGTAGCGGTCGACCAGCTCGGTTACGATGGCTTCCAGCGTCTTGCCGTGCAGGGGATTATTGGGTTGTTCGCTCACAGGGTACGGCGGAATTGATTGGTCCGTTAGCCAAAGGTACGACCGGTATACCGCCAATCACAAACGGCGCATCGGCTGCGGTTTCCAGTAGGTCAGGCTACGCCACAGCCATTCAAACGGGCCAAACTGAAAGTAGCGTAGCCAGATCGGCGACAGGATCAGCTGAAACGCCCATACGCCCGCGACGACGTAATACAGCTGATGATAAGCCAGTTTGCCATAGTAGCCCAGACCGTAGCCGTGAAAGATCAGCGTACAGATGATCGACTGCATCAGGTAATTGGTGAAGGCCATCTGCCCCACGGCCGTCAGCGCGCGCATCAGCCACGGAACAATGGCCGCCCGGTAGATGAGCAGCAGCAGGCTGGCGTGCCCCAGTGCCAGGAGCACCCGGCGAATATCGTACACCTGAAACGGGATGGTACGGTAGGTGTCGACGACCTGTGCTGGCTGCTGCATCCAGTCGAGCTGCGTATGCACCATAAACCAGCTGATGGGCAGGCCGACGCCGTAGCCGATCAGGAGCGTAAGCACATAGGCCGACGTGGGTAGCGTATTGGAAAAGAACCCCCATTGCAACAGCGCCATCCCGATAAACATCATCATCAGCATATCCCACCCACCGAAGTACATGCCGTAGCTTTCGCTCTCGCTGTTGCCGGGGAGCAAGTGCGTAAATACAGTCGCGTAGTTACCACGCATATCGCTTAGTTCTTTAGCCTGTTTTTTCGGGTCCGCTTTTCTATTTTTTTCAAAGCCCTCCCAGGCCGTTTTGGCTTTCAACTGCTCCGCCGATGGCTTCTTTTTGGCTTTTTCAAGCCTGACCGATTCCAGATACCCCGCCCGGTTGGTCCGCAGTTCGCCGTACCATAGCTCCGTACGAATCAGGCCTATACCCATGCAGATCACCGCCAGCCCGAGCAGCCACACGGGTTTCGCGCGCCGGAACGGGTAGAGTACCATCCCTAGCAGCCCGTAGAAAAACAGAATATCACCCCGCCACAGCAGCACGTACGCGTTGATGACACCAAACAGCACCAGCCACAGCAACCGCCGGTAATAGTATTCGGCGACCGTAGCACCAGCGGGCATTTCGCGTTTGTTCTGGGTAAACAACACCATCCCCGCGCCAAACAGCATCGAAAACAGGCCACGCATGGTTCCTTCGAAGGCGGTACCAACGATGGTAAACGCATAGTAATCAGCACGGCCACCCGCCTTAATCGCAGCAGGCAGCATCGACCAGAGATAGCCAAAGCCGGGGATGTTCATCAGCAGAATACCCAGCAGGGCCAGCCCCCGGATCAGGTCGATGGTCTGAATCCGGTCGACGTTGGCAACGGGCTGCGGCCCAGCTGCGTGATTGCTTACCGGATCGATTCGCAGCGTATCATCCGGCTCGCCGGTCGAATGGATGGGCAGTGACGATGTTATCATGGCGTGATTGGTTTGAGAAGAGGAGACGGATCAGGAAAGGGCTGGTGTGGCCGACGTTACAGGGGGCAGCGCCATCGGTTGCCGGTAGCCGTACGTCAGTGAACGCCAGAGCCATTCCAGCGGACCAAAACGGAAATAGTGCAGCCAGATAACGCTGAACACCAGCTGAATCAGCCAGACTTCAGCCACGACGTAGTAGAGCTGATAAACGCGCAGGTCGCCGAAATAACCGAAGCCGTACCCGTAGAAAAACAGGGTGCAGATCACCGACTGCATGAGGTAGTTGGTAAACGCCATTTGCCCCACGGCCCCGACCGCTTTCCAGAGCCACATCAACACGTTGGCCCGGTACAGCAACAGCACCAGACTCGCCCAGCCGATGGCCGAAAAACCCCGCTCAAACGGCAGCAGCATTTCATCCAGCGGCAGCGTGTGAGTACTGACGTAGCGGGTGAAGTTGGCAATCTGTTCTTCCCCATAGGCCATCGTCAGCCAGGCAATCCCCTGCCCGATACCCAATCCGGCTACGCAGAGCAGCCCGTATCGCCGGGTCGGAAGCTGGCTGGAAAAGAACCCCCACCTGAACAGGGCCATACCCAGCAGCATCATCGACACAATATCCCACAGATACATACGGTAAAACAGGGGGGCTTCCAGTTGCTGAATTTTCGGCAGCAGGTGGCTCCAGACCGTCGCGTAGTCGGAGCGCATGGCAACGACCTCCGCTTTGTCGGCTTTCGGATCGAATTTCTTGCTTTTCACCAGCCCCTCCCAACCCGACTTATCGGCCTTCTGCTCATCGGTAAGTTTGACTTTTTTGTGGGTCTTCTCAAACGCGACGACCGACTGGTACTTGGCGTATTTCTGCTGTTCCTCGACCGCGTTCCAGTACGCTTTTCCGCCGTAAACTAACCCCGCCACCACGGCGCAGATCAGTAGCGCCCGGGCCGGAAGCCGCATGAAGGGAAACAGCAGAATACCCACGATACCGTACTGAAACAGGATATCGTAGGGCCACAGCAAAACCAGTGCATTGACCAGTCCGAAGACGATCAGCCACAATTGCCGGCGGATAAACAGTTCCGGGGGAGCCATGCCCAAGGCATCGCGTTTGCGGGTCAGGAACAGAATAATACCCGCGCCGAACAGCATCGAAAACAGCGCCCGCATCTTGTTGGCGAACAGCGCGTGGATGACAATGATAACCCAGTAGTCCAGCCCGTGTGGCCCCCGAACAGTCTGATAAATGCTCGCTTCGGTCTTGCCAAAGCCGGGGATGTTCATCAGCAGAATACCCAGCAGGGCTACACCCCGCAGCAGGTCGAGCGAGGGGATACGCTGCCCACCGTCAGTGGGCTGATACAACTCCGTACGAACCGACGGGGCGGGCGGAGAAAAGGGTATGTTCATGGCTGATACTGAGGAGGTTTCAGCCAAGTTAGGTAAACTTATCTAGTTGCGTTTCAAGCCGTTAACGAAATGATACTCATTTGAGTAAACGGCGATTAGCTCTTTTTTCGTGACCGGTGTTTCTTACGCCAGACCTCATAATCGGCGTAGATTCGGTCCAGAAAAATGGCGGGGCTGATGGAGTAATACAGGCCATTCAGCGTCACCCGCTGCGTCGGTGCTTCGTCGTAGAGCGTGTACCGATAGCCAGTAATCAGGTTGACGCCGAACCAGCGAACAGGCTTGAAGTTGAACACCGCTGGAAACTTGAGCGATACCGACACGCCCACACTCAATGGAACAACGGTGGTCTGTACCGTGTGCGACAGCGCTTCGTCAACATTGTCGAACTGATACCGCACTGACCCAACCCCGACCTCAACGGGTACACTGAGTTCCCAATAGGTTCGCCGAAAAAAGTACGGCTCGACATAGGCAGTTGCGTAGTTCAACCGTCGGCGGATGATCTGATGGCCATCCCACGGCTCATCGACATCGTGGTTGGTAAAATAGTAGCCTGCCCCAACTTTGATATTGCTCGGCAACAAAAATCCGGCGCGGCCACCCCACACATTGGTCGAGTTGGAAAACAGGGGTTGCCGCCGGTCCTTGAAATAAAAAAACCGCTGGTCGAGTTCGGCAATAAAGCGCGGTTTTTTCGGCCGTTCGTTTTTGGTACTGCCCGCCGAATCCGGCGCCACGCGCTGCCCCATCCCGTTTGAAAGAGCAAGCCAGCAGCAGAACAGGATAAGTAGAAAACGGGACATTCGGGGCATGGATTGATGAGCAGCGATACCGGCAACGGGCCGGTCGGGCGATTGATCTCTTATCGAATAACCAGATTCAGCCCCGTCAGTTTAACTAACAAACGGATGCGTATGCCAACCTCATTCAATTACGACCTCGACTACCGCACGCTCGACCTGCGTAAACAACCCGAACTCTACCGGGTTGGAAAGGGCGAAATGGGCGTTTTGCTGGTTCAGCCCTACAAATCGGAAATTCTCCCCTACTGGCGCTTCAAAACCCCGGAAATTGCCCGCGAATCGTCGGAGAAAATTTACCAGCTATTCCTGGATTACAAAAAAGCGGGTGATTTCGTCGGTATGGACATGGCTCGTAAGTTTCTGCAAATGGGTTACACCCGATCCAGGCGTTACGCCAATCACAGGACCGGTCAGAAGTACGACGGCCCTGTCCCCGACGATCAGAAAGGGCGGTCGGGGGCGCACGGTCGCGACCAGCTACCCCGTGAAGAAGACCCGGTCAAGGCGGAATCGGCCCGGATTTTCTACGCCAAATACCTGGAAGCCCGCGAAGACCCCGACTACAAACGGATGAAAAAAGACTGGCAGGCGCAGTACGGCTGATCTTTCCGTAGTTTTGCCCCCGGTTTGCAGTCTTTCAACTTTAAACGACAAACCTTAAACGTTAAACTGATTCCATGCAGCTTCTCGACGGTAAAATTCTCTCGGCACAGATCAAACAGGAAATCGCGGCTGAAGTCGCACAGATTCGCGACGCAGGCGGCAAGATCCCGCACCTCGTCGCTATTCTGGTCGGCACCAACGGCGCATCGGAAACCTACGTCGCGTCGAAGATGAAAAACTGCGAGGAAGTCGGCATGAAGTCGACGCTGATCCGGTTCGAGCCGACGGTTACAGAAGCCGAACTGCTCGACGCCGTGCGCACCGTCAATAACGACCCCGACATGGACGGGCTGATCGTACAGCTGCCCCTCCCCGACCACGTCAACCCCGACCGGATCATGGAAACCATCGACCCGACCAAAGACGTCGACGGCTTTCACCCGATCAACATCGGCCGGATGGCGAAGGGATTACCCGCTTACATATCGGCCACTCCGCAGGGTGTGCTGGAGATGCTAAAACGGTACAACATCGAAACAAGCGGTAAGCATTGTGTGGTCGTTGGGCGTAGTCAGATCGTGGGCCTACCCATGTCGATTCTGATGCAGCGTAACACCTACCCCGGCAACTGCACCGTTACGCTGACCCACTCGCGCACAACGAACCTGGCCGAAATCTGCCGCACCGCCGACATTCTGGTAGCCGCTCTCGGCAAACCCGAATTCGTCACCGGCGACATGGTGAAAGAAGGCGCTGTCGTGATCGACGTGGGCCTGGAGCGTGTGCCCGACGCCAGCAAGAAAAGTGGTTTCGCCCTGAAGGGCGACGTGAAGTTCGACGAAGTAGCGCCGAAAGCCAGCTTTATCACGCCCGTTCCCGGCGGTGTCGGCCTGATGACGATCTGCTCATTGATGCAGAATACGCTCAAAGCCGCACGGGGCGAGGTGTATTGATTACCCACTTTATCGAGGACTTACCTCATGGATCGCCTTCACTGGTTGCATTCTACATTCACGATCGAGAGCGTTCCTAAATGGACATGTCCAACATGCGATAAAGGATTGCTTGTTTTGAACAGAGATAAGTTCATCCATGCCGAAACTTCAGCGTCGCGTAAACAACGAAATGCTGAAGAGTGGGACCCGGAATGGATCAGGTATAGATTTGTAGGCTTACTGACGTGTTCCAACCCAAGTTGTACGGAACACGTCAGCTTTTCTGGAGAAGGTGGAGTAGATGGATCGGCATATTATGATGAAGACAGTGAACAGTGTGTACAGGACTATGCTGATACATTTACCCCCCACGTTTTCTCTCCTCCTCTTACTCTTTTTGCAGTTCCACATCGTTGCCCATCGGAAGTCCGTAAAGAAATCATATCCGCTTTTGGGCTATTTTGGAGCGATGTTTCTGCGTGTGCTAACAGAATCAGACTCGCACTCGAAATGTTAATGACGGATCAAGGCGTTAAGCGATTTGTCAATAATAAAGGCAAGCGAAACTCGCTTAATCTGCATAGTCGACTTGAATTATTCAAAAAAAATCAACCTCAAATAGCAGATCATTTATTAGCAATTAAATGGATTGGGAACAGTGGTAGCCATATAGGAAAAATTGAGAAGGTTGATATACTTGATGCATTCGAGCTGTTAGAATACTCTCTGAATAAGCTATATGACAACTCAGAGAAACGTATCAACAATCTCGCTAGGGAAATAAATAGAGTAAAAGGGCCGGTGCCGAAGAAAACGCTTTTTTGATTTATTTATCTATCATGGGCGCATCAAACACAAATCAACTTGGCGAAGAATTGATCAACACGGTCGTTCAGTACGTCCTCACTGTCAACGGCAAGTTGTTCGTCTTTGAAAACGTACCAGCCCGGGTGAATCGGGTTACCGGTGAGCAATTATTCGCTCCGGCAACCGTTCAGCGCATCCAGCAGATTGCTATGTCGACACAAAAGCCAGACAGAATCGTTCAGGCAAAAGTATACGACTGGAATCAGGCGGCCTGATGACGATCTGCTCACTGATGCAGAATACGCTCAAGACCGCACGGGGCGAGGTGTATTAACTTTCGATACTGACGACGACAGCCCGGCTTGACTTGACCGGGCTGTCGTCGTTTATAGCAACACACGTAGCAGCAGATTTTAACCTATCGTTCATGAGCCAAACCCCGACAGGCCCTACTTTGCTGCTCTGTTTTGCCCCCTATCGATGTGCTGACTCGTTTTTCCGCCGTCCGGCTTTTTAACCCCATTTGCTGGCTACTTATACTGAGCTTACTCGTTGAAACGTCGGCTTGTCATTCTACCATGCAAGCCGTTGCCCCAACGCCATCGCCGGGGATTTTAGCGTTGATCGGCGACGGCACCACCAACCAGACAAAGCCGCTGCAACGGGCAATCGACTCCTGCGGAGTGGCCGGGGGCGGTGTACTGATACTACCCGCCGGGACGTATCTCATTAGCCCAATCACGCTCCGCAGCCGGGTGACGCTCCAACTCTCGGCTGGCGCTACGCTGCTTGCCAGTACCAACGCAACCGACTACAGTGGGAAGCTCAGCAACCTGATTAACGGCGACTCGCTGACGAATGTCGCGCTGACCGGACAGGGAACGATCGACGGGAATGGAGCCGTCTGGTGGCAGCGCTACCTGGACAGCGGCAAAACTCTGAGTCGGCCGCGACTGATCTACATCACCCGTTCAACCAACGTAACCGTCGACGGGCTGACGCTCACCAACTCGCCTTCGTTTCATCTCGTGCCATATCAGTGTCAGAACGTTACGATTCAGAACCTGACAATCACCGCCCCCGCCGATTCACCCAATACCGACGGTATCGACCCGGCCAATTGCACACATGTTGTCATTCAGAACTGCACCATCGACACCGGTGACGATAATATTGCGATCAAAGGTGGCCGTGTCAGCGGGCAGATCGCGCAGCCCTGTCGGGATATTCAGATCAGTAACTGCCGATTTTTACATGGGCATGGCCTGTCGGTAGGTAGCGAAACATCGAGCGGGGTGGCTGATGTGATGGTGAGCAACTGTACGTTTACCGGCACGACCAACGGCATTCGGATCAAGTCACAAACGGGGCTGGGCGGGTCCGTCCAGAACCTGGCTTATAGTCAGATCACGATGACCGACGTTACCAACCCGTTGATTATTGATCTGGCTTACGCGCTTAATGCCAATAACAACTACCCGACCGATATTCCCGCCATTGGCAATATAACCATCAGCCAGCTGACCGCGACCGGGGCGAAAAGTGCGGGAAGTATGGTGGGACTCACCAACAGCCTGATTCAGAACCTGACGCTGTTGTCGGTTCAGATCAGCGCGCAGACAGGGCTGGTGCTGCAAAATGCCCGAAACGTCACGATGAACAACTGGTCCGTTCAGGCTGCGAAGGGCCAGTCACTCATCACCCAGAACGTCACCGGCACCGGGTTTTAAGGCGGGAAAACCCGAGCTGCTCATTACCGTACGACATGCCCCGGCAGCGCGTCGGTCATGGCTTCCGACCACCGGTTCCAGATTTTACCGTCCAGCCCACGGCTGAAGCCCGGCTCGTACCAGACAATCGGGCCGCTGGAACGAGCTGTACTTCGGCTGCGATAGAGACCGTATTCCACCTAGGTTCCGTTGTACTTCATCACCCGGCACAGATCATTCCGGTACACCCGCCAGATCGCGTTCGAGTCGTCGGTGAAGCCCCAGACGCTTTTCCTGAGTACCAACGCCCGTTTACGATGCGCATACCGGACGATCAGGTATTTGCTTAGTTCGCCACGGGGTTCGATCAGCGTGATTGAATCAGCACCGGTATCAGGGACGGCGGCATGGGGCAGACGGAACACATCCTGACTGGTGTATAGCAGCCGCCACTGCGCCTGCGCAGGCTGTAGCAGCGGTCCGGTTACCAGCATGAGACATAGAAACAGCCAGTTCATAAGCAGCAGAGTCAATCCTTGTTCGATACAGTACGTTCGGCAATCCGTCGCGGAAACAGGGTCGTGCAGCACCCAGCCGGGCCTTGCCGGGCGGTAAGATATTTACTTTTCCCCGACGGGTTACCGACGATGGTCGTCCACTTATTCTACGGCGGCTTAACAAACTTTAACAGCCGACGCTACCCCGGTCGGATCGTCTTTTCGTATTTTTGAGGCTACTTACACAAAAGCACCGTCACCTCTATGCAATCATTTAAACGCCTGAACACCCTCACCGGCTGGTTCACGTTTGTCGTCGCGCTCATTACATTTACGATGACCGTCGAACGAACCGCCAGCTTCTGGGACTGTGGTGAATTCATTGCGTGTGCCTTCAAACTTCAGGTTCCTCACCCACCCGGTGCGCCCTTCTTCCTGCTCACAGGACGGCTCTTTTCGATGCTCTCGCTGGGCGATCTGACCAACGTGGCTTACTGGATCAACATGGTATCGGTGATGGCCAGTGCCGCCACGATCCTGTTTCTGTGCTGGACGATCACGATGCTGGCGCAGAAGCTGCTGGGCAAACCCGAAAGCGAGTACACCACCGCCGATACGATACTGGTGCTGGGCTCGGGGGCCGTCGGTGCGCTGGCGTACACGTTTTCCGATACGTTCTGGTTCTCGGCCGTCGAAGCCGAAGTATACGGCACCTCGTCGTTTTTTACGGCTATCGTGGTGTGGGCCGCTTTCCGCTGGGAACGCGTCGAAGACCCCGCTGCGGCTAACCGCTGGCTGATTTTTATTGCCTACCTGACGGGCCTGTCTATCGGCGTCCACTTACTGAACCTCGTTACGCTGCCTGCACTGGCCCTGATTTACTATTTCAAGAAAACGGCGAAACCAACATTCTGGGGAGGTACTGCTGCCTTCGCGATTGGTATGGTTGTGCTGGGCGTTATCAATTCGGGTATCATTCCGGGTCTGCCGGGGATGGCCTTCTTCGTTGAGCGGTTCTTCGTCAATACGCTGGGGCTACCGTTCAACTCAGGTACCATTGCGTTCACGGTTATCTTTATCGGTGCCGTGGTGTATGGCATCATCTGGTCGGCGCAGCAGAAACGGGTCATGCTCAACACCTCGCTGCTGGCACTGGCGTTTGTACTGATCGGCTACGCATCGTACATGCAGGTGCTGGTGCGGGCCGATTTCAACCCGCCAATCAACGAAAACGACCCCAGCGACGCGCTGAACTTCCTCTCGTACCTGCGTCGCGAACAGTACGGCAGCCGCTCGCTGCTCTATGGTCCGGTGTTTACATCACGGCCCATCGACAGCAAAAAGGGCGCTGCCGTCTGGAAAAAAGAAGGCAATAAGTATGTGATCTTCGACTACCAGCCGGAGTACGTGTACGCCCCCGGCGACGAGATGCTGTTTCCCCGCGTCTATAGTTCGCAGCAGAATCACCCGCAGTTGTACCGGCAGATGCTTGGCTTAGCCGAAGGGCAGAAACCAACGATGGGCGACAACATCAAGTTTCTGTTCGACTACCAGCTGGGCCATATGTGGTGGCGCTATCTGATGTGGAACTTCACCGGCCGTGAGAGCGACGAAGAAGGCGCGGGCTACCTGCTCCCCTGGTCAACGAATGCCGGTGCGCCCGATCTGCTGGTAGCCAACAAAGCCCGTGATAACTTCTACATGCTGCCATTTCTGCTGGGTCTGTTCGGCATCGTGTTCCAGTACTTCCGGCGTCGGCGCGACTTCCTGATTGTGCTCCTGCTGTTTGTCTTTACCGGTATTGCCCTACAGGTATTCCTGAACTCGCCCCCGTCGGAACCCCGCGAACGCGATTACATCTACGTCGGCTCGTTCTATTTCTTTGCGATCTGGCTGGGGCTGGGCGTGATGGGTATTGCCGAAGGGCTGCGGCAGTACGTCAAAGCCGACACGATGCGCAACGGACTGGTGGCGGGTCTGTGCCTGCTCGTACCGCTGATGATGGGTGCCAAAAGCTGGGATAACCACGACCGCAACAAGCGGTATCAGTCGGTCGATTTCGCCAAGAACCTGCTCAACTCCTGCGCCCCCAACGCGATCCTGTTTACAGGTGGCGACAATGATACCTTCCCGCTCTGGTACGTGCAGGAGGTCGAAGGCTTCCGGCGCGACGTGCGGGTGTGTAACCTGAGCCTGCTCGGTACGGAGTGGTACATTCAGCAGATGAAGCGCAAAGCCTACGAGTCCGACGCGCTGCCGATCTCGCTGACGTTCGACAATTTCAACAAGGGCAAAAACGACGTTATTCCGTTCTACGAAGTGCCGGGCGTGAAAAACGGCATTGATTTGAAGCAGTACATCAGTCTGGTCCAGACCAACAGTCCGGCGATTCAGGTACCGCTCTCGACCGGCGACATGACGAGCGTGCTGCCGTCGTCGGTGCTGTTCCTGCCGATCGACAAGGCCGCCGTTGAGAAAGCCAATTTCGTACCGGGCCTGCTGAAGCCGATGATCGGCGACACGCTGCAATGGACCATCGGCAAAAAGGACCTTTACAAGCCGGACCTGATTATGCTCGACATGATCGCGACCAACAACTGGAAACGGCCGATCTATTTTTCGAGCACGCTGGCGAATGACAACTACCTGAACCTCAAAGACCATATGCAGCTGGAAGGCTATGCCTACCGCCTGATGCCGGTCGGGGTGCCGGGTGCGTCAGACGGCTATGTCAACTCCGACATCATGTATACCAACATGATGAAGAAGTCGTACTTCCGCGAGTTCGACAACCCGAGCGTGTATTACGACGAAACGTACCGGACGCCAATCGTGTCGGCCCGGATCGCCTTCTTCCGGCTCGCCGATCAGCTCCTGCGCGAAGGGAAGAAAGACAAGGCGCTGGAAGTCATCAACTATTCGCTGAAGACGATCCCCGATAAGAGCATCCCGTACGATCAGATCTCGTCGAACTACGTCCGGTTCCTGTTCGAGCTGGGCGAGCCAAAGCGGGCACTGGAAATCGCGGACATCATGGCAACGCGGGCCGATCAGGCGCTGACCTACGACAAGAGTGGTCATCAGTTCGGCAGTCCCAATTCGGATCTGTACACGCTGCAAACGATTATCGAAGCCTGTAAGGAAGCCAAGCAAACGGCAGCGGCCAGCAAGTTCGAAGCCATCTTTCAGAAGCACATCAACGCCTTCGGTTGATCTGTTTTCTCAACGACAAACGGCCCGAATCGCCCTGATTCGGGCCGTTTGCGTTTTGTATACTGAGTAATGAATCAAAAATTTAACACAGAGCCACAGAGAACGTAGCGCTTTAGTCAACTGATAGTTAACGAGTTATTATTATTTTTCTCTGTGCTCTCTGTGACTCTGTGTTGAATTATTTTGCTCTGGTACTTAAATCCATTTGTCCCAACAATCTGTTTATCTGTTCTATGACAAACAGAACCGATCCAGACAGTTCAGCCCCGGATAAACCGAGTCTTGACATACTGTGGTTCAAGCGCGATCTGCGGTTGCGGGACCATGCTCCCATACAGGCCGCTATCACCGCCGGTCGCGCTTCACCGACGCGCCCGTTGCTGTTGGTGTACTGCTTTGAACCGTCGCTGATTGCCGACCCAAACTATGACGTCCGGCACTGGCGGTTTGTCCACGAATCGCTGGTCGACCTGAATCAGCAACTGGCCAAAATGCCGCCGAAGCAAGCGGTCGACACCGTGGCATTAGTCCACGAGTGGCTCCCGTTTGAGTTCAACGACGAACCCATATCAGCCCCGCCGACCGGTACGCCGACGATCTGGCTATTCCACCGCGAAGTCCTCGACGTACTCACCGCACTGCAAAGCCAGTTCACGATTCATACGCTGTACTCGCACGAAGAAACGGGCCTTCGCATTACGTATGAGCGCGACAAGGCCGTAACCCGATTCTGCCGTCAGCAGGGCATCGACTGGCAGGAATTTCAGAACAATGGCGTGATTCGGGGGCTGAAAAACCGCGACACCTGGACCGCCGACTGGCAGCAGACCATGCAGACTCCGCAGCAGCAGCCCGACCTCGCGCAGTGGTACCCCGCCCCCATCGACGCGGCCTGGTACGACACTGAACGCGGCCCCGATCTGCCCGCCGACTGGCAGCAGCCGAACCCCCTGTTTCAGCCCGGCGGTGAACGCAATGGCCACCGGTACCTGACTAGTTTTCTTAACGAACGCATCGCTTTATACGCTCAGTCGATTTCCAAACCCCTCGAAAGCCGCCGGGGGTGCAGCCGCCTGTCGCCCTACATTGCTTGGGGGTGTTTAAGCATCCGTCAGGCATACCAGGCTCAGCGCGAAGCCGCCCGGCACCCAACGCTACCCGGTATTGGTCGGCAGCTAACGGCGTTTGCGTCGCGGCTGCGCTGGCACTGTCATTTCATTCAGAAGTTTGAGAATGAAGACCGGATGGAGTTTGCGAATATCAACCGCGCCTTCGACGCCATCGAGAAGCAGGTCAACGTCGATCACTACCGGGCCTGGCGCGACGGCCGGACGGGTTATCCGCTCATTGATGCCTGTATGCGCTGTTTGCAGGCAACGGGCTACATCAACTTCCGGATGCGGGCCATGCTGACCTCATTTCTGACCCACCACTTATTTCAGCACTGGCAGGAAGGCGGCTGGCACCTCGCCCAACTCTACACCGATTTCGAGCCGGGCATTCACTACGCCCAGATTCAGATGCAGTCGGGCATGACAGGTACCAATACCGTTCGCATTTACAACCCCGTCAAGCAGTCGCAGGAGCACGATCCGGCGGGGATATTCATCCGGCAGTGGGTACCGGAGCTGGCCAATTGCCCGCCGGCCTACATCCATCAACCCTGGACGATGCCGCCCCTGGAGCAGACCATGGCCCATTTTCAGGTGGGCGTCGATTACCCCGCTCCGATTATCGACACGGTACAGACGGCCCGCCACGCCCGCCAGTTTCTGCACCAGCCCCGCCACACGGAAACCGGGAAGGCGGAGCAGGAACGAATTCTGAGCAAGCACACCCTGCCCGCATCGCGACAGGCGAAACCGGCCAGGCGTAAAACGGGCAAAGCGCCGAAGTCAGCCTCTCACCGGGCGCAACCCGACACGACCGACCCGGTTGCGAACCAAATCCCCATAACCCGAAAACCGTAAACCCTATACCGAAAACGCGGGTTAACCCTCAAGGGTTGTTTAGACTTCTATAGCCCGTCCTCGAATCGCCCGTTTGTCATCCCGAGCCTACGAGGGATCCTCGCTAAAAGTGAGCAAAACCGCTTGTCAACGAAGATCCCTCGCAGGCTCGGGATGACAAAAACAGCGGCTTTGGATGGAAATTGTAAAATCCTGAACAACATCTTAACTAAGCCAATTACTAGTTATGGAATACGTACGATTTGGAAATACGGGCATGACCGTTTCGAAGCTGTGTCTGGGGTGCATGACCTACGGCAAACCCACCGACCGCTGGCCGTGGGCACTCGACGAAGACGCGAGCCGCCCGTTCTTCAAAAAAGCCCTCGACCTGGGATTCAACTTTTTCGACACCGCCGACGTCTACGCCAACGGTGCCAGTGAAGAAGTGACCGGCCGCGCCCTCCGCGACTTCACCACCCGCGACGAGATTGTGCTGGCTACCAAAGTGTTCAACCCGATGGGCCCCGGCCCCAACGACAAAGGGCTGTCGCGCAAGCACATCATGAGCGCCATCGACGCCAGTCTGAAACGACTCGGTACCGATTACGTCGACCTCTACCAGATTCACCGCTGGGATGCCAACACGCCCATCGAGGAGACGATGGAAGCCCTGCACGACGTGGTAAAGGCGGGCAAGGCGCGGTACATCGGCGCGTCGTCAATGGCGTCGTGGCAATTTGCGAAAGCCCAGTATACCGCCGACCTACACGGCTGGACCCGCTTCGTGTCGATGCAGCCGCAGTACAATCTGGTGTACCGGGAGGAAGAACGCGAGATGCTGCCGTTCTGCGAAGACCAGAAAATCGCCGTGATACCCTGGTCACCCCTGGCGCGGGGCCTGCTGACGGGTAAGCGCACGAAGGAGCGCAACGAAACCAAACGGGCTGAGACTGACGCGTTTGGCAAATCGCTGTACACCGATGAAGACTTCGCTATCGCCGACCGCGTAACGCAATTGTCCGAAGCGCGCGGGGTTCCGGCGTCGCAGATCGCTCTGGCCTGGATGCTCGCGAAACCGGTCATTACCGCCCCCATCATCGGAGCCAGCAAACCCGGTCACCTCGAAGACGCCGTCGGGGCACTGTCGGTAAAACTATCTGACGAAGAAATCAGACCGCTGGAAGAGTTGTACAAACCACGCGCTGTGGCGGGGATTTGACGGCCGGATAAGTAAGATCCCTATAAGTCATTGCTTTGCCCGGAACATCTGCTGCTGGCCTGACCGGCTTCCGCCCTGACGAATCCGGCTGAATACTGTTCAGCCGGATTCGTCAGGGCGGAAGCATGACGATCACACCGTAGCATTCCGATGGCATTTAAACCACTTCTTCTCGGCGGGCTGGTCAGTCTGCTGGCTATCACCGGTCTTCAGGCGCAGGGTCGGCTCAGTATCAGCACCAACAGCGGGTGGCTGTTCTACAAAGGCGACACCACCAAAATCAGTACGAGCGACGGCTGGAAGCCCGTGTCGATCCCCCACACCTGGAACACGCAGGACGTGCTCGACGATACCCCCGGCTACTACCGGGGCGAGGGCTGGTACAAAAAAACCATTTACGTCCCTGCCGCCTGGACCGATAAACAGGTGTATCTCTACTTCGAGGGGGCCGGGCAAACCGCCGACGTGTTCGTCAACGGCAAACCCGTGGGAAAGCATCTGGGTGGTTATACCTACTTCGCCCTGCCGGTCAGCCCGGCACTCCGCATCACCGGCGACGGCAACACGGCCAACGAGATCGTGGTACGGGTGAGCAACACCCCCAACGACGACCTGCCGCCCACCTTCGGCGACTTCAACATATTCGGCGGCCTTTACCGCGACGTGTACCTGAACGTACTGGACAAGGTGCATTTCGACGCCGACAACCACGCCACTACGGGGGTCTTTATCAAGACTCCGCAGGTGAACGGCAGCAGCGCAGTGGTCGACATCAACGGGTCGTTTGTCAACGCAGGCAACACAACCCGCACCCTGCTGGTGAGCCACCGTATTCTGGCGGCAGATGGAACGCTGCTGGCCGAACAGACCGCTCGCCATACGGCCAAAGCGGGGCAGAAACTTGACTTCACGGGGCAGATCAAGAACATCCGGGGCCAGCGGTTGTGGTCGCCCGACGACCCGTATCTCTACCGCGTGGTGTCGACCATTGCCGATACCGGCACGAAGCAGGTACTCGATGAGGTGACCAACCCGCTGGGGTTCCGGTGGTTCAGCTTCGACGCCAACACGGGCTTTTCGCTCAACGGCAAGCCCCACAAACTCATCGGCACCAGCCGCCATCAGGACTATCCCGGCCTGGGTAACGCCCTGCCCGACGCCATGCACGTGCGCGACGTGGAGCGGCTCAAAGCGATGGGCGGCAATTTTCTCCGGGTAGCCCACTACCCGCAGGACCCGGCCATTCTTCAGGCCTGCGACCGGCTCGGTATCCTGACGTCGGTAGAAAGCCCGATCATGGGCTATTCGGAGTCGGAAGCTTTTGCGGCCAACGCCAGACAGGAGCACCGCGAAACCATCCGGCAGTCGTTCAACCACCCCAGCGTTATTATCTGGTCGTATATGAACGAGATGCTGCTGGTACTGCCGTTTGCCGCCGACACCACGCGGCAGAAGACCAATTTCCGGAACCTCGCCGGGCTGGCGCAGGAGCTGGAAGACATCGCCCGGCAGGAAGACCCGGCCCGCTACACGCTGATTCCCAACCACAACGCCTGGGACCTGTACACGAAAGTGGGGCTGACGAAAATCCCACGGCTCGTTGGCTGGAACCTCTACCACGGCTGGTATTACGGCAACTTCGACGACTTCGGCAAATTCCTCGACAAACACCACCGCGAACTGCCCGACAAGCCCGTGCTGGTAACTGAATACGGAGCCGACGCCGACAACCGGGTACATAGCGACAAACCGCTTCGGTTCGATAAGTCGGTCGAGTATACGGTGGCCTTCCATCAGGCGTACCTGAAAGCGATTATGGATCGCCCGTTCGTTGCCGCCGGCATGATCTGGAATCTGGCCGAGTTCAACACGGCCGTGCGGGGCGAAACGCTGCCTAACATTAACCCAAAAGGTATTCTGATGTACGACCGGCGGGAAAAAGACCCGTATCGGTTCTACCAGGCCAACCTCCTCAAAACGCCCTATATTCAGATCGGCAGCAAGGAATGGAACCGGCGCAGCGGATTTGTGCAGACCGACGACAGCCTGTTCTGCCGCCACCCGGTGCAGGTATTCAGCAACCAGCCCACCGTTACGCTGACACTCAACGGCAAACCCGTCGGCACGGCCGACACCCGGCAGGGCGTGGCTCTATTTACCGTTCCGTTCGTAAACGGCCTGAATCAGCTTGTGGCAACGGCAGGCGGCAGCCCCATCAGCGATCAGGCCACTATCGAGTATAGCCTGCTGGGGCAGAACCTGAAAAACCCGAAGCTGCCGTTCGATGAACTAAACATCAGCCTGGGCGACTCCCGCCAGTTTTTCGACGAGAAAGCCGGCCGTACCTGGCTGCCGGAGCAGGCCTATAAACCCCAGAGCTGGGGCTACATCGGTGGGCAGCCGTTTGTGCAGAAAAATTCGCGGGTAGGTTTCGGCAGCAGCCGCAACATCATCGGCACCGACCTCGACGCGATCTATCAGACGCAGCGAACGGGTATCGAGCAGTTCAGATTCGACGTCCCCCCCAGCGATTACGAACTCGTGCTTCACTTCGCCGAACTACTCTCGAAACGTACCGGCACCGACATTGCCTTCAACGTGGGCGGGCGGGTCGTGGCCGACGACTACAAACCGCGCAGTTTCGACGTACTGGTCAACGGGCAGGAAATCATATCGGGCCTAAGCAACAGCCAGACCCTGATAACCGATCAGCCGGTGGCGGTCAAATACGCGGTCAGCGTTCAGAATCAGGCGGGCATCACCGTCTCGTTCCGGGCGCGGCAGGGCGAGACAATCCTAAACGGCATTCAGCTTCAGAAAATCCGCTGATTTGGCCCGCTTACTGGACCGGCTCGCGGAAATCGTCCCCAGTAAAAAACGAGGCAGTTGAGCCGTCAGTTCAGCGACCTATACTCATTCGGCGACTGACCGACGCGCTGCTTGAAGACGCGGCTGAAGTGTTGCGGGTATCTGAAACCCAGTTCGTAGGCAATCTCGTTGACGGTTTTGCTACGGTCGAAAATCTTCTCTTTGGCCAGGTCAATCACCTTTGCCTGAATGTAATCGTGGGCCGACTGGCCGGTTTCTTTCTTTACCAAATCACCGAAATAGTTGGCCGACAGGCTCAACCGGTCGGCGCAGTAGGCCACCGACGGGACCCCGTTGGTCAGGGGCGCATCGGACTGAAAATAGCGGTTGAGCAACCCATCCAGCCGTTCCAGTATGCCCTGATGAATATGGTCGCGGGTGATAAACTGCCGGTCATAGAAGCGCATACAGTAATCCAGAAACAGCTCGATATTGGCCACGATCAGTTTCTTGCTGTGCTTGTCGATGCTCTGCTGCAACTCGTAGTCGATCTTGGCGAAGCAATCCAGCACAATCTGCCGCTCCCGCTCCGACAGGTGCAGCGCTTCGTTCGACTGGTAACCGAAAAACGAATAATCCTGCACGTGCCGACCGAGGGCGGTGCCGTGAATCAGGTCGGGGTGAAACGCCAGCGCGTAGCCTTTGGGCTGGTAGGTTTCGCCTGTGCTGGTCACGCCTGCTACCTGCCCCGGTGCCATAAACACCAGCGTGCCTTCCTGATAGTCGTACAGGTGACGCCCGTAGATCAGATCCCCGCATTTGACTTCCTTCAGAAAGACAGTGTACAAACCGAAATACATCCGCGACCCTTGCCGGGGATCGGCCTTCGACAAATCGACCACGCTCACCAGCGGGTGCCGCGTCTCGTTGTTGTTGAACGCGTTGTACTGCCCTACCGACTCAAACCGAATCATCGTTTCCATATGCCTATCTGACTGAACAACTGCGAAGGTATAGCCTGCAACCTGATTCTGCCCGGCAACCCGCCTGAATCAGTAATATAGGTAGACATATCCGTAATTTGTATACGATTCCGGCGATGAAACGGGCTGACCTTTGTAACAGGAAATTGTATCAACCGAATACTGACACTATGCAAACGCGCACACTGGGTACTAACGGTCTTGAGGTATCAGCTATCGGCCTGGGCTGTATGGGCATGAGTTTTGGCTACGGCCCCGCCAAAGACAAAAACGAGATGATCCCGGTCATTCACGCGGCTGTCGATCAGGGCGTTACTTTTTTCGACACAGCCGAAGTATACGGCCCGTTTATCAACGAAGAACTCGTCGGTGAAGCCCTCGAACCCTATAAAGGCAAGGTCGTAATTGCGACCAAGTTCGGCTTCAACATTCAGGATGGTAAAATGGCCGGACTAAACAGCCGCCCGGACAATATTCGTAAAGTGGCGGAAGCGTCGCTGAAACGGCTGCGCGTCGATGTCATCGACCTGTTCTATCAGCACCGCGTCGACCCCAACGTACCCATCGAAGACGTGGCCGGCACGGTACGCGATCTGATTGCCGAAGGAAAAGTAAAGCACTTTGGCCTGTCGGAAGCGGGCGCGCAGACCATTCGTAAGGCCCATGCCGTGCAGCCCGTTACGGCCCTGCAAAGCGAATACTCGATGTGGACCCGGCAGCACGAGCGGGAAATTATCCCGGCCATCGACGAACTGGGTATCGGGCTGGTGGCGTACAGTCCGCTGGGAAAAGGCTTCCTGACGGGTAAAATCGACTCCTCCACGCAGTTTGCCGAGGGCGACATCCGCAACACACTACCCCGCTACACCGAAGAAGCCCGCGTCGCCAATCAGGCCCTGCTCGACCTGCTGAACCGGTTTGCGGAAGCCCACAACGCTACCACCGCCCAGATTGCGCTGGCGTGGGTACTGGCCCAAAAACCCTGGATTGTACCCATCCCCGGCACCACCAAAATCAGCCGCCTGACCGAAAACAACGGGGCAGCCGCCATCAGTCTCTCGGCCGACGAGTTGCGCGAGATGGAGGACGCATCGGCCCGGATTCAGGTGGTCGGCACGCGCTACACCGAGCAGATGGAAAAGTCGACCGGGTTGTAGGGGGCTGAACTTATACTACTTCGTAACAGGAATTTCGCATTATCCCCAATCCCCTGGAAGTCAAGACTGTCAAGCTCCTAAATTGGCTCCTGTCAGCACCAAATTTCCTTCGGCATGTTTACCCCCAGCCCCCTGAAGGGGGAGATGTTCATTTGCGGAATACTCCCCCTTCAGGGGGCTGGGGGTAAACAGTGTTTTCAATCGATAACTCCTTATCTTACAGCGACAAACCCCTTACCAGTGGCTACGTATAATCTAAAAATCAACGGAAAAATCAGGCCGGTAACAGCCGACCCGGCTACCCCGATGCTGTGGGTCCTGCGCGACCACCTGAACCTGACCGGCACCAAGTTTGGCTGCGGCATCGCGCAGTGCGGAGCCTGTACGGTCCACCTCGACGGCACGGCGGTACGCTCCTGTCAGATCCCCGTTTCGGTAGTCGGCAAGCAGGCCATCACCACCATAGAAGGACTGTCGGCGAAGGGCGACCACCCCGTGCAGCAGGCCTGGCTCGAGCACGACGTCGCGCAGTGCGGCTACTGTCAGGCGGGGCAGATCATGAGCGCGGCCTCCCTGCTGAAAACCAACGCGAAGCCCACCGACGAGGATATCGACGCGGCCATGAGCGGCAACATCTGCCGGTGCGGTACGTACCTGCGCATCAAAGAAGCTATCAAAACAGCAGCAGCGAAATAGAACCCGTAGCACAAAAGTACCCCACCCCAACCCCTCCCCGTTAGAGAGGGGCTTTGCCCGATAAGTAAGTGAAGCCCCTCCCTAACGGGGAGGGGTTGGGGTGGGGTGCTTGGGGTAAACCTTTTCTACCATGAAAAACACGAAGACTACGTATGACCGGCGTTCGTTTCTGAAAACGTCGCTGCTGTCGGGTGGGGGTATGATGCTCAGCGTAAGCTGGTTATCGAGCTTCACCCCGGCCGATAAAGCACAGGCCCTGAACCTGCCCGAGCAGTGGGCATCGCTCAACGGCTATATCCTCATTACCCCCGACAATGCGGTTAAACTCCTCTGCCCCAACCCCGAATTCGGGCAGAACGTGATGACGTCGCTGCCGATGATGGTGGCCGAAGAACTGGATGCCGACTGGAAAAACGTGACGGTCGAGATGGGGCCGCACGACAACGCGAAGCTGGGTCCGCAGTTTACGGGCGGCAGCAACTCGGTCCGTATGTACTGGAAACCCCTGCGCGAAGCCGGAGCCACCGCCCGGCAGATGCTCCGCGAAGCAGCCGCGCAGACCTGGAACGTACCCGCCGACGACATCACGACCAAAGCGGGGACGCTGCACCACGCGAGCGGAAAATCGGCCACTTACGGCGAGATGGCCGCCAAAGCCGCAACCCTGCCCGTACCCAAAGGCGTAAAACTGAAAGTCCCCGGCGACTTTACGATTGTCCGGAAATCGAAGCGGAACGTCGAAGGCCAGAAAATCGTGACCGGCAAACCGCTGTTCGGGCTGGATTACCGGCAACCGGGTACGCTCATCGCCATGATTCAGCATCCGCCCGCCTTCGGTATGAAACTGAAATCGTTCGATGCCGCGCAGGCGCTCAAAATGCCGGGCATCACCAACGTGTTCAGCCTGAAACTGTATGCCGACGGCTTCGAGCAGGGCGGTTTCGACACCCGCACCTTCAACGATTTGCTGGTGGTGGTGGGCAAAACGACCTGGGAGGTGATGAACGCCCGCAAGAAGCTGGTGGCTCATTGGGAACCCGCCGGCGACACCAAAGACACGATGATGGGCCGGGGCGGCAAGCGGGACGTCACGGTGCCCGGCCGGCTGGAAACCACCCCTGCGCAGTTGGAAGCAATGGGCGAATACGCCAAAAAAACGGCGCAGGTGCTTCGAAAAGACGGCGACCCCGAAACGGCGTTCAAGGGTGCGGCTCAGGTGATCGAACGGACGTACAATGCGCCCTTTCTGGCCCACAATTGCATGGAGCCGATGAATTTCTTCGCCCACGTAACCGCCGACAAAGCCCTGCTGGCCGGGCCGTTGCAGGCACCGGGCTGGGTAGAACCGACGCTGACCAAACTGCTGAACCTGCCCGCCGATAAAATCGAGATTCAGATGACGCGTATGGGCGGGGGCTTCGGTCGCCGGGCCTACGGGCAGTACCTCTACGAAGCGGCTCTGGTTTCGCAGAAAGCAAAGGCACCCGTCAAGCTGATTTACACCCGCGAAGACGACATGACCTACGGCATCTACCGCCCCATGTACACGGCCACCTACCGGGCCGCGCTGGATGCCGACAAAAACCTGATTGCCTTCCACGTGAAGGGGGGCGGCATACCCGAACACCCCGTTCACGCCAACCGTTTCCCGGCCGGGGCCATCGACAATTACCTGGCCGAAGGCTGGGAGATTCCGTCTAACATCACTATCGGGGCCTTTCGCGCTCCGCGTTCCAACTTCAACGCAGCCGCCGAACAGTCGTTTCTGGACGAAGTGGCCGAGGCTATGGGCAAAGACCCCATCGCGTTCCGGCTGGAGTTGCTGAAACGGGCGAAGGAAAATCCGGTCGGCAAAAACAACGAATACGACCCCGACCGGTACGCCGGTGTGCTGACGCTGGTGCGCGACAAATCGAACTGGAACAAGCCGGGCAACGAGCAGTATAACCGGGGCGTGGCGGCTTATTTCTGCCACAACTCCTACGCGGCCCACGTGGTTGATATGGTAACACGCGACGGGCAACCCTACGTGGAGCGGGTCACGAGCGCGATGGACTGCGGTATCGTGGTCAACCCCGACGCGGCTACCAACATGGTGCAGGGCGCGGTGGTCGACGGTATCGGCAATGCGTTTTACGGGGCACTGACCCTTAGAAACGGCGCACCCGAACAAACCAATTTCGATACGTACCGGATGATTCGGCACAACGAAGCCCCCAAAAGTGTGTCGGTCCATTTCGTCGAAAACGACCTCGACCCGACCGGGCTGGGCGAGCCGCCGTTCCCGCCGGTGTTCGGTGCCGTGGCCAATGCGCTCTATAAAACCACCGGCAAACGGCACTACAACCAACCGTTCAAACCCGACCTGGAAAAGCGGATTTGAGGTTTCCTGTTAGGCCGTAAATGCATCCGGCCCAACCAGTCAATAGTCTTGATCGGTTGGGCCGGATGGTTTACTGCAAAGCTGGTTTTACTTGAGTACTTAAATCGGCGAATAGTCCCGATTAGGGCTTAGTGAGCCACCCGGTACTCGCTGGGTGACTGGCCAATATGCTGCCTGAAAAACCGCGTAAAATGCTGGGGATATTTAAAGCCCAGTTCATAGGCCACTTCACTCACCGACTTATCCGGGGTGAACAATTTCTCTTTGGCTACGTCCAGCAGTTTTGCCTGTATGTATTCGAGCGCCGTTCGGCCGGTTTCTTTTTTAATCAGATCGCCAAAATAATTGGCCGATAGGTGTAATTCGTCGGCTGCGAAACCCACCGTAGGTAAGCCAATTGTCTGCGGCTTGTCCGATTTGAAATAAACCGTCAGCAAGCGGTCGAACTTTTCCAGAATACCCGCATTGTCCAACTGGCGACTGATAAACTGGCGGTCGTAGAAGCGCTGGCAATAATCCAGAAACAGTTCGATGTTGCCCACAATCAACCGGTTGCTGTGCTTGTCGAGGGGATGCCTCAATTCGCTGGTGATCTTGCCGAAAAACTCCAGCACAAGCTGCTTTTCCGGCTGCGACAGGTGCAACGCTTCACGAACGGTGTAGGAAAAAAAGCTGTATCTGGTCATGGCTGTGGCCAGGGCTGTTCCACGCAGCAAATCAGGGTGAAAAAGCAACGCATAGCCTTCGGGCTGATAGTCTTCGCCATCTTCTTCGATACTGACCACCTGCCCCGGCGCGATAAAAATCAGGGTGCTTTCCTGATAGTCGTAGGTACGGCGGCCATAGCGGATCGTGCAGTGCCTGTCTTCTTTCAGAAACACCCCGTAGAAACCGAAATTTACGGCCTGAACCGTCGTGTTTTTTCGCCGTCCGGACGTAGAAAAATCCAGCACGCTCACCAGCGGATGGCGTGTCGTATGGTCGGCAAGGCTGTTGTAATCGTGAATCGTCTGAATGGTAGCTACCGTCTTCATCAGCGTCTGGCCTGAGTCATGGTAAAGGTAATCAATCCGTATAGCCCGCACTGGTTGCCGTCTGAAAACCGGTAAAGGTGGTAGGCAGACCCGTAATCCGGGTAACGAGCTACCCCAGCGGGCTGTTTACTTTTGCCGTTGTGTACACACTACAATCACGGCATACAGCAATGCAGACAAACGTTATCGTCATCATCGGAGTGGGGGGCATAGGGCAAGCCATTGCCCGGCGTCAGGGAGCGGGTAAAACCGTATTGCTGGCGGATGTGAATGAGCAGGCCCTGCTGGCCACGGCCAACGCGCTGAAAGGAATCGGTTATACCGTCGATACCAGCATCGTTGATGTCTCATCGCGCGAATCGGTGCGGAATCTGGCCAGCATGGCCGCAGCACTCGGTGCCGTTGACCAACTCGTTCATACGGCCGGGCTTTCACCGAACATGGCCCCGCCAGACCGGATTCTGGCAGTGGACTTACTGGGTACAGCCCTCGTGCTCGACGAGTTTGGCCGGGTAATGGCTCCGGGCGGAGCGGGCATCGTTATTTCGAGTATGGCCGGTCATATGCCGCCCCCGCTGGGTGCAGAAATCGATACAGCCCTGGCCCACACGCCCGCCGACGAACTGCTGAATTTACCAGTCCTGCAACCAGCCGCCGTCCCCGACTCTGGTGCGGCCTACGCGCTGTCTAAACGGGCCAACCAGCTACGGGTTCAGGCCGAAAGCCTGCGGTGGGGCGAACGGGGTGCGCGAATCAACTCCATCAGTCCCGGCATCATCATGACACCGCTGGCACAGCATGAAATGGACTCCCCCGTCGGCGCTGTGTACCGAACCATGATCGACGCATCCGTCTCAAAACGGGTCGGCACGTCCGACGAGGTTGCCTCGGCAGCTGCCTATCTGCTGGGTCCCGAAGCAAGCTTTGTGACGGGCAGCGATTTACTGATCGACGGGGGCGTCATTGCGGCTTTGCGCGCGGGCCGGTTATCCCTGGGATAGCGTAGTTGCCGTCCGGATTCGCACTGTTTACCAGTTGCCCCTATCGGCCCCATCCGTTCAGGTTGCCAAATCAGGAATAGTGATGACAATCTCCGTAGGCAAAATTCACGGACTTTTGTTGCTGTACTACTCAACAAGTTACGCCAACGCGCTCTATAAGACTGCCGACAAACGGCAATACAACCAGCCGTTCGAGCCCACCCCGGAAAAGCGGATTTGAGGCTGTTTACGATTAGGTTTCACAGCCAATTTGGTCATCCCAACGACAGGACCGGTCGGGATGACAGAAAGGGCAATTCCTAAACAATCTCAAAGGATCTTCGTCACGTCAAGCCGTTGCTGGACAGTATTCCCATTTAGTTAAACGATCGCCGGAATTCGAGCGGTGACTGGTTGGTCTTTGTTTTAAACAGCTTACTGAACGACTGCGAATGCTCGAACCCTAATTCGTAGGCCACTTCACTAACCGACAGCCGGGTGGTAGACAGTTTCTCTTTTGCCTTGTCAATCAGCTTGTCGTGGATATACTGCTGGGCATTCTGCCCGATCAATGACCGCAACATATCGCTCAGGTAACTGGACGACAAATTCAGGTGGTCGGCGAGGTAGCCGACGGTTGGCAAGCCCTGACTTGCTGATGTTTCCGTGTCGAAATACTGATTCAGCAGTTCGTCCAGCTTTTGCAGCAGGCCGTGGCTGACGGCCTTGCGGGTAATGAACTGGCGTTTGTAAAAGCGATTGGCGTAGTTCAGCAGCAGCTCGATCTGCGCGATAACCACGGGTTGGCTGAAATCATCGATCCGGCTGTTCAGTTCTGTTTCGATGAGTTTGAAAATCGCCAGAATCGTTGCCTTTTCGGCTTCCGACAGGTGCAGGGCTTCGTCGGTTGCGTAGGAGAAAAAACCGTATTGCCGGATGGTTTTGGCCAGCGGATGTCCCAGAAAGAAATCGGGGTGAACAAGTAGCGTGTACTCGGAGCACGCGCTGCCCTCGTTGTCGTTGCTACCAATGAGCTGACCCGGCGACGCAAACAGCAGCCCGCCTTCATCGAAATCGTAGTATCCCTGCCCGTACTTCAGCCGACCGCCCAGTCCCGGTTTGTAGGAGATTTTGTAGTAGGCCAGCACGTGGGCTTGCGGAAAACGGGCCGGGTCAATCGGCATGGTAGTGCTATTGAGCAGACTGACCAGCGGATGGGCCGGTTCGGGCAGGCCAAAAGCCCGGTGTACGTCGGTCAGCGAACCAAGCCGGAGGGGGACATTTTCGTCTTTCTTGATCATTTTGGTAGCCTTTTTGGTTTTTTGTGGAATCGCTTTTTTTGTCATCCCGACAATAGGAGGGATCTTCGGAGATAGGCGTTGTTTCTTGCACTTACCGAAGATCCCTCCTACCGTCGGGATGACAAAAAATGGGTCAATCGCTTAAACAGCCTATCCCTGCGCTGAGGCAGACACCGCTTCCCACTCCGTCCAGGTGGCCAGCCGCTCCGCGTAGGCAGCCTTTACCTGAGGTAGATTATGGCTGCCCAGGAAGAACCGCAGCGGAGGATTTTCAGTGTCGACTACCTGGAAAAGTGCGTCGGGGGTTGCCGTCGGGTCGCCCTGTTCGTAGTTCCGTAGCTGCTGAAAAAAGTGCGCTTTGAAGTCGGCGTATGCGTCGAGGTTCTGCGAAAATTTCAGCGAATCCTGACTACCAAACTCAGTGGCGTAGGCTCCGGGTTCAATAATGGTCACCTTGATTCCAAACGGTTTCACCTCCGTAGCCAAGCTTTCGTGAATCGCTTCGAACGCCCATTTCGACGAACAGTAATAGCCAATGACGGGCAGCGTCGTTTGCCCCAGCGTACTCGACGTACCCAGGATATGCCCGTAGCCCTGCTGCCGGAGCAGGGGCAGAGCCGCCTGAATAACCGACACCGGGCCGATCACATTCGTTTCATACATAGCCCGAATATCGGCCGCAGAAGCCTCCTCGATGGTACCGACGAGCGAATAACCCGCGTTGTTGAACACAATATCCAGCCGACCAAAATGCGCGTGGGCCTGCTCCACGGCCGTTTTTACCTGTTCGGGCTGCGTGACGTCGAGGGCCAGCGTCAGCACGTTGTCGCCGTACTTTTCCTTGAAGTCGGCAATACTGTCCACGTTGCGGGCCGTCGCGGCTACCTTATCACCACGGTTGAGCGCGGCTTCGGTCCAGACCCGGCCGAACCCACGCGACGTACCCGTAATAAACCAGACTTTAGCCGATGAGCCGACGGCTGGCGCGTCCTGACCGTTCGTTGTTTCCTGTTGCGTATTCATGTTTTTGCTTTGTTAATGGTTCGACAAAGGTCAGCGTCGGCGGGTCGGCACCTGTAGGCGAATTGCGGGTGTTCGTAGCCAAAATGAGGGAAGGAACACCGGGCGTCTGACACCATTTACGGGACTGACATACCGGATCAATCCGGTTTACCCGATCACGGCTTTACACAGGGGTTGGCTGGTAGCTCAAATCAGGAATATTGGTAGTGATTCCCGTAATCTGTATACGAGTCAGCCAGAGAAATAGCCGGACCTTTGCCTGACTAAAAAAGGCTTATTTATGCAGACGGTACAATTGAACAACGGGGTGACAATGCCCCTGCTGGGTTTTGGTGTGTTTCAGGTGCCCGACCCGGCCGAGTGCGAACGCAGCGTGCTGGATGCCATCGCCACCGGCTACCGGCTGATCGATACGGCCGCTGCGTATGGCAACGAAGAAGCCGTGGGTATCGCCATTCGGAAGAGTGGGGTGCCCCGCGAAGACCTGTTTATCACCACCAAACTCTGGATTCAGTCGAACGGCTACGAGGGCGCGAAAAAGGCCTTTGAGACGTCGATGCAGAAACTGCAACTCGATTACCTCGACCTGTACCTAATTCATCAGCCGTTTGGCGACGTCTACGGCGAGTGGCGGGCCATGCAGGAGCTGTACAAAGCGGGCCGGATTCGCGCCATTGGCGTCAGCAACTTTACGCCCGACCGGCTCATCGACCTGATTGTGCATACCGACATCGTTCCGACGGTCAACCAGATTGAAACGCACCCCTTCCATCAGCAGGTCGATACGCAGCAGTTTATGGTCGACAATAAGGTGCAGATCGAAGCATGGGGGCCGTTTGCAGAAGGTAAAAACGACCTGTTTCATAACGAACTGCTGGGGTCCATCGGTCGAAAACACAACAAAACCATCGCGCAGGTTGTACTGCGCTGGCTCATTCAGCGGGGCGTAGTGGCCATTCCCAAATCGGTACGGAAAGCGCGGATGGCAGAGAACTTCGACGTGTTCAACTTCGAACTCAGCGCCGACGACATGGACACGATCAGGACGCTGGAAACCGGGTCGAGCAGTTTCTTCGATCACCGCGACCCGGCTATCGTTAAGTGGCTGGGCGAACGTAAACTGGAAGCCTGAACGACCCTGTACATCTCGGCAAAACCCCGCTACCGTGGATGTATGGGCCATTAACCAACATCTAAACCACTATAACTATGAACGCAACAACCACTTACCACTCAATACGAGCCGCCCTGAACGCATCAATTTTCGGCCTGTGTCTCCTGCTGATAGCTACGCAGGGGAGCTTCGCCCAAACGCAGCATGCGGGTGCTGCCCCGACGACTATTGGGAAGACAGAACAGGAAATTACGGAACTCTCGAAACAAAAGTGGCAGTGGATGGCTGACAAAAACGTCGACAAACTGGCTCAGCTCTTTGACGACAAATCAAAATTTGTCCACATGAGCGGAACGTGGAAAAAGGACGAAGAACTCGAAATCATTAAAACCGGAAGTATCTGGTATAAGAATACGGATGTACACGATACGGCGGTTGAACTGTTTGACAACACGGCCATCATCTGGAGTCGTATTACGTTGATGGCTATGGTTCGGGGCAATGAGGCCAAGACGGAGTTTACCGTTACTGAAGTCTATCAAAAACAAGCGAATGCCTGGAAACTGTTAGCCCTGACGTTCAGCAGTGTACGGGACACGCACACGATCAAGCACTAACAACGATATTGGCAATAATGCCAACGAAGACCGGGAAGATAACTGACTCTATCAAAGAAAACAGTCTAACTGAACACACTGATATGAAATCGCTCATTCATCAAAACAGAGTACGAACCGCGCTGAAAGCATCCATTTTCAGCCTGTCTCTGCTGCTCATGGCGCACTATTCGTTTGCACAGGAAACCAAATCAACTCCGGCTACGATGAGCCGGACGGAACAGGAAATCACTACGCTCTCCAAGGATAAATGGCAATGGATGGCCGATAAGAATGTAGACAAGCTAGCGGCCTTATTTGACGAAAAGTCGATGTTTGTCCACATGGGGGGCAGCTGGGGCAAGAACCAGGAACTAGAGGTGATCAAGAGCGGGAACATCTGGTACAAGAAGGCCAGTGTCTACTCAACCACGTTCCACATGATCGGCAATACGGCCATTCTGCTAAGTGATCTTGATCTGGTGGCCGTTGTGGGCGGCAATGAAGTCACCAATCCGTTTATGGCGACGGAGGTCTATGTGAAAGAGAATGGAAAGTGGATGCTGGGGCAACTCTCGTTTTCCAGACTGATGAGGCCTGTTAAAAACTAGCTTTATTACCGCTAATACGCTAATCAACATAGTTCTATGACGCACCTGCTGGTTGTCTCTTTCCTGCTGCTCGCATCCTATTTTTCTTCGCCGACAAAGTACACACCTACAGAAACGGGCACGACTTCGCCCCCCGGAAACGTATTGGTTGTGTATCTGTCGCGGACCGGCAACACAAAGGCAATCGCGGAGACTATTCACGAACAGGTCGGCGGCAAACTGGTTGCCCTCGAACTGAAAACCCCCTACCCCACCAACTATCAGGCAACGGTGCAGCAGGTAGTCCGCGAAAACGAAACGGGCTTTCTCCCCCCGTTGAAAACTACTATCGACAACATCGGGCAGTACGACCTGGTGTTTGTCGGCTTTCCAACCTGGGGAATGCAGTTGCCCCCGCCGATCAGGAGCTTTCTGCGGCAGTATGACTTACGGGGCAAAACCGTTATGCCGTTCAACACCAATGCGGGCTACGGCACCGGGAGTAGTTTTCAGACTGTGAAGGAGTTATGCCCGAACAGTACCGTGCTGGACGGCTTCACGATGAAAGGCGGAGCGGAACGGGATGGGCAGTATCTGGTTATCAACGGCGCAAACGCCGAACAGGCAAAAACAGCCGTCAAACAATGGCTGCTCAGACTGAAACTGATTTAATCGCTGTACACACCAATGAACGTACCCAAAACCCTGCTTTCCCTACTGGCGACCCTGCTGATATCCGCCGGTTATCAGACGGCTTCGGCACAACAATCGACTATGATGGTTCGCTTGGCGGAAATCGAAATCAACCCAGCCGATCTGGAGAAGTACAAAGCCATTCTGGCCGAAGAATCGGCGGCATCGGTTAAACTGGAGCCGGGCGTAATCGTGATTTTCCCGATGTTCCAGAAAGACAACCCAACCTCGGTGCGGCTGCTGGAAATCTACTCCAGCCGGGCCGCGTATGAATCACACATCAAATCCCCCCACTTTCAGCAATACAAAACCTCGACGCTGCCAATGGTAAAATCGCTGAAACTGGTAGAGATGACTCCCATTGATGCCGCTACCATGCCGCTGATTTTCAGAAAATTGAGCGAGAAAAACTGATGTCTAATCCTACCTCATGCGATTCGTTCTTGTCAATATGCTAATCGGCTGGCTTGCGGGTTTGAGCCAGCTTAACGCGCAGAATCCGATGAGCCAGTCAACAACTCTATCGCCCCGACAGCAGCATATTGTTGTTATTGCGGGACTGACGGCGAAGGGCGCTTTGCAGCAGTTACAGCCAGCCCTGAACGCCGGACTTGACGCGGGCCTAACCGTCAACGAAATCAAGGAAGTACTGGTCCATCTCTACGCCTACTGCGGCTTTCCGCGCAGCATCCGGGGGCTGCAAACGCTGATGACGGTGCTGGACGAACGGAAAAAGCGCGGCATTACAGATAGTACAAGCCGGGATGCATCGCCAGTCACGAGCACCGAACCCAAATACGAGCGCGGCAAAATGATCCTGGGTACGCTGACCGGGCAACCCCAAACCGGCCCACCCACCGGCTACTCGGCGTTCAGCCCCGAAATCGACCGGTTTCTGAAAGAACACCTCTTCGCCGACCTGTTCGAGCGCGATGTGCTCACCTACACCGACCGCGAACTAACCACCATTTCGGTATTGTCCAGCATCGGGGGTGCCGAGCCGATGCTGCAATCGCATCTGGGTATCTGCCTGCATCTGGGCCTGACCGAACCGCAGCTTCGGCAGGTGTTTTCGTTGCTCGAAACAAGCGTCGGCAAGGCCGAAGCAGAAGCCGGGCGGGCCATACTGACGCGGATGATGGCCGAAAAGCGGTAACGGAGCGTTCGTTTGAATTTCTTAACTTTGTGCATGGCAAGTCAGGAAATACGGTCGGTGTCGGCGTTCAACAGTGAGCTAAAGCTGAAAGGCTTCAATGTGTTCCAGATCGAGTCCGACAGCAATGCCACCCGCATTTACAACCGGAAAGATTTCTACAAAATCTGTCTGACCACCGGCAACAGCATCGTCCACTACGCCGACCGGAGTTTTGAGGTCAGCGACACGGTCCTGTTTTTCGGCAACCCGCACGTGCCGTATTCATGGGAAACGCTGTCGACCAGCTACGTGGGGTACACCTGCCTGTTTTCCGACGCGTTTCTGAGACTGTCGGACCGGTCGGAGAGCCTGCAACAGTCTCCCCTGTTCAAACTCAGCGGTACCCCCATCTTCCCGATAAGTCTCCGGCAACGCGAGTTTCTGAACACGATTTTCCAGAAGATGATCGAGGAGCAGCAGACCACCTATTCGTATAAGGATGAGCTGATTCGCAATTACATCCACCTGATTATCCACGAAGCCCTGAAGCTGGAACCGGCTCAGAACGTCGACCAGCACAGGAATGCGGCTTCGCGGCTCACGGCTGTTTTTTTTGAATTACTGGAGCGGCAATTTCCCATCGAAACCATCGACCGCCCGTTGCTGATGACCACCGCCCGGCACTACGCCGAAAGCCTGAACGTCCATGTCAACTCCCTCAACCGGGCCGTCAGCGAGGTAACCGGCAAATCGACCACGACCCACCTTGCCGAACGGGTGCTGGTCGAGGCCAAAGCGCTGCTGCACCATACCGACTGGAACGTGGCCGACATTGCCTATGCGCTGGGGTTCGCCTATCCCTCCTATTTCAACAACTTCTTCCGGAAACTTACCGGCATCACACCCAAAAGTTACCGGCTGGCGGAAGTTTGAAATAGATAAGTATCCGTTTGAATACTGCTAGCTGGCCCGCCCTCGTCGACTGTATTTTTGTCTCTGATATACATTCAGTCGACAAAACGATATGGCCCACGTTGAAAGCAATGCCAAACGGCTGGTGAGCGTCTTTCCGCTATACCTGCTTCTGATCGGCATCATGGCCTGCAAACCAGACGACGCCATGCCTTCTGACTCGATCAGCCGTGATACCACCGCTATAACCGACAACCGGCTGCTTATCCGCGTCGGGCAGCGCACGTTCACGGCGACGCTTCTCACGAACGCCACTGCGACTGCCTTCAAAGCCCGTCTGCCCCTGACGCTTTCGATGCAGGAACTGAACGGCAACGAGAAATACGGCGAACTGACGCCCGGCCTGCCCACCGGTGCAACCAACCCCGGCACGATCCAGACCGGCGACCTGATGCTGTACGGTTCCGGTACGCTGGTACTCTTTTATGAAACCTTCCGAACTACCTACAGCTACACCCGAATTGGCCGTATCGACAACCCGGCGGGACTGGCGGCTGCGCTGGGGGCGGGTCGTACCACGGTTACTTTTGACCTGGCCAACTAGCGAAAAACAAGCCCCCAACGACCGGGCGACATTCAGGACGATGCACAATCAACCAACGGATAAAGACATTTTTGAGCGGATGCAGGCTGGTGAGCCGCTCCGAAAAGACGACCCCGAATACGCCCGGTTTAGCGAAGTCGTCGCGCGTACGATCCGGCTCTGCGTCGGGATGAACGCCACGGCCACCGACACCGATCAGGTACGTAACCAACTAAGCAAGATTATCGGTGCCGAAATCGACGCGTCGACCACGATCTTCCCGCCTTTTCACACCAACTTCGGCCGGTTTATCCGGCTGGGCAAAAACGTGTTCATCAACCACGCCTGCTCGTTTCTCGACATCGGCGGCATCACCATCGAGGACGACGTACAGATTGGCCCCCGCGTTAACCTGACGTCTGAAAACCACCCCCTCGACCCCACCGACCGGAAAACCGTTATTCTCCAGCCTATCATCATCAAACGAAACGCCTGGATTGGCGCGGGTGCCACCATTCTGCCGGGCGTGACGGTTGGCGAAAACGCAATTGTTGCCGCCGGGGCCGTCGTCAGTCGGGACGTACCCGCCAATACGGTGGTGGCGGGCATTCCGGCGAAGGTGGTCAGGACGCTGTAGGTAACGCATTTACTGTCAAAACAATATGGTTGCGCCAGCTATAAACTAACCTTATGAAAAACAGAACCATAGCCTTACCCATCGTCCTCTTACTAACCTTCGCTGTCGGCATATCGGCAACCGGCCAGAACCGCATTGACACGCCGACTGATTCAGGGGCCCTTTTTCCGAAAGGACAACGCGCACCGGCGGCCAACTTCACCGGAACATTGTGGGTGCAGCAACTGATCGAGGCCGACAGCGCGGTCAACATTCCGGTGGGGTACGTCACCTTCGAGCCGGGGGCGCGTTCGCACTGGCATAGGCACGGCGGTGGGCAGGTGCTACTGGCGATAGGCGGCATTGGCTACTATCAGGAACAGGGCAAACCCATTCAGATCCTGAAAAAAGGCGACGCCGTGAAATGCCCGCCCAACGTACCGCACTGGCATGGTGCATCGCCGAACGTAGGGTTTATGCAGGTAGCCATCACACCCAACACCACCACCGGACGGGTAAATTGGCTACAGCCCGTAACCGATAACGAATACAATTCGTTAACTAAATAAGCCATACCGGGCAACTCAATAACCAGCCTATCCGAACAGCCAACATCCGTCTATTAACTCATTTTATGAACGACGAGAACAACAACATTGACGCAGAAAATCCGGGGGCATCGCGTCGGGATTTTCTGAAGCAGTCGTCGATCATGGCGGCTTTCGCCATGACGCCCCCGGCGGCCGTGACGGCCGTTGAGAAAGGGCTGCACGAGAAAGTAGCGACCCGTTTTGAGCAAATGCCGCTCCGGGTAACGATCAACGGCACGGCGCAGCAACTCAATATCGAACCCCGCGTGACGCTACTGGATCTGCTCCGCGAACAGCTCAACCTGACGGGCACCAAAAAAGGCTGCGACCACGGCCAATGTGGAGCCTGTACCGTCCACGTCGACGGGACGCGGGTCAATGCCTGCCTGACGCTGGCGATGACTACCGAAGGTTGCAAAGTGACGACCATCGAAGGACTCGCCGAGGGCGACGACGTGGCCACGGCCCGTTTGCACCCCATGCAGGAAGCCTTTATCAAACACGACGGCTTTCAGTGCGGCTATTGTACCCCCGGCCAGATCATGTCGGCGGTGGCCTGCATCCGCGAAGGACACGCCAATAGCCCCGACGAAATCCGCGAGTACATGAGCGGCAACATTTGCCGGTGCGGGGCTTATTCAAACATTGTCGATGCCATTATGGACGTAAAACAGGGAGGGCAAAAGGTATGAATCCGTTTCAATTTACGCGGGTTACGACCCCCAAAGCCGCAATTTCGGCAGTCACCAAAGAAAGCGGCACCTACTATCTGGCGGGCGGCACCAACCTCATCGATCTGATGAAGCGCGAGGTCGTCGTCCCCGAACGGCTGGTCGACATCAACAAGCTGCCGCTGGCAACGATCGAGAAAACGGCCACCGGACTACGCATCGGCGCGATGGCCAAGAACTCGACCGTTGCGGAGAATGAGCTGGTCAAGAAGCATTTTCCGCTGCTGTCGATGGCCCTCAACGCGGGCGCATCGGCGCAGCTGCGCAATATGGCAACCGTAGGCGGCAACATGATGCAGCGTACCCGGTGCGGCTATTTCTACGACAATTCGATGCCCTGCAACAAGCGTAGTCCCGTGCAGGCCGGTCCCGACAAAGGGCAGGCCAACGGCCCAACCGGCTGCGGAGCCATCGGCGGCTACAACCGGATGCACGCGATCTTCGGCACAAGTGAGAAGTGCATCGCCGTTCACCCCAGCGATATGTGCATCGCACTCGTCGCGCTGGATGCGACGGTCAATGTATCAGGGCCGAAGGGCGACCGTGTCATTCCGTTCAGTGAATTTCACCGCCTGCCCGGCGATATGCCGCAAAAAGACAATACGCTGCAACCCGGCGAACTGATTATGTCGGTTGACTTGCCGATGAATAAACTGGCCGACAATTCGCACTACCTGAAAGTACGCGACCGGGCATCGTATGCCTTCGCGCTGATATCGGTCGGTGCGGGGGTCAGTATGACAGGGAACACCATCCAGGACGTCCGGCTGGCGATGGGCGGGGTAGCGCACAAACCCTGGCGGCTAACGGCGGCTGAGCAATTCCTGAAAGGGAAACCCGCTACCGAAGCCAATTTTAAACAGGCAGCTACCCTGGCCATGAAAGGGGCCAAAGGATTCGGAGAAAATGACTTTAAACTGGTGATGGCTCCCAACTCGATTGTTGAAGCACTGAAAACCGCCACTAAAACCGCCTGACCATGACAAAAGACACGAAAAACCCGCCCATCGACCGGGTCGACGGGCGGATGAAAGTGACCGGCGGGGCCAAGTACTTCGCCGAGTTTGAGATGCCGAACATGAGCTACTGCGTCATCGTCGGCAGCGACATTGCCAGAGGCACCATCGCGAGCATCGACACCAAAAAAGCTGAGAACGCGCCGGGTGTCGTGGGTGTGTTTACCCATCAGAATATGCCCCCCATTCCGGGCTGGGATGCCCCCGTGCAAAGCAACGGCAACGGCCCCGCACCGAGTGCGCCGTCGGGTGGGGAGAAATACCGGATTCTGCACACCAATCAGGTGCTGTTCGACGGACAACCCATTGCGATGGTCGTGGCCGATACGTTCGAGCGGGCTACCTACGCGGCTTCGCTGGTAAAAGCGACCTACAGTAAGCAGACGCATAAGACCGATCTGGAAAAGAATCTGGAGAAGGGGGTAACGCCGAAAGGGCCACGCTTCGCCGACTACGTGCGCGGCACGGCCGACGGCTACAAAACGGCCCCGGTTACGCTGGAAGCCAACTATACCATTCAGACCGAAGTGCATAATCCAATGGAGATGCACGGTATTCTGGCGCACTGGACCGGCGATAAGGTGATGATCTACGCCAAAACGCAGGGCGTGAAAGCCACCCAGCGGGCCATGGCGCAGGCCTTCAACATCAGCCCCGACAATATCCACGTCCATACCGAGTTCATGGGTGGCGGCTTCGGGATGGGCTTACGTACCTGGCCGCAGGAAACGGCTGTCGTTGCGATTGCGAAGAAAGTCGGCCGACCGGTGAAACTGGTCGTCACCCGGTCGCAGATGTTTACGCTCGTTGGCCACCGCCCCTACACGGTGCAAACCATCAACATGGGTGCCGATACCAACGGTAAGCTGATCGGGATTGCCCACACAGCGACTGCCGAAACCGCCAGTTACGAAGACTTTACGGAAGGCACCGTCGGCATGACCAAGTTCATGTACGACTGCCCGAACGTCAGCACGCGCTACAAAATCGTTCCGCTTGACCGGGGGGTACCCATCTGGATGCGCGGGCCGGGTGAAGCAACGGGTGCCTACGCGCTCGAATCGGCCATGGACGAGATGGCGGCCAAACTCAAGCTTGACCCCATCGAATTCCGTCTGCGGAACTATACCGAAACCGACCCCGAACACAATCGGCCGTATTCCGACAAAAACCTGAAAGAAGCGTATCAGCGCGGAGCCGACGCCATTGGCTGGAACAAACGCAGCAACCAGCCCGGCGCAAACCGCGACGGTGACTGGCTCGTGGGGTACGGCATGAGTTCGGGGGTGTTCAACGCCAGCCGGGGACAGGCCACCGCCCGCGCCATCCTGAACGCCGACGGGTCGTTGAAAATCCAGTGCGCCGTGACCGACATCGGGCCGGGAACGGGTACGGCGATGGCCATGATTGCCCACAACGTGCTGGGCGTACCGGTCGAAAAAATCAAGGTCGAATACGGCGACACGTCGCTGCCCAACGCGCCGATGCAGGGTGGCTCGACCATCACCTCCACGGTTGGTTCAGCCGTACATGATGTCTGTACGGCCGTGAAAACCGCGCTGGCCGAACTGGCAACCAAACCCGGCTCTCCCCTCGCGGGCAGCAAAACCGACGACCTGACCCTCGCCGATGGCATGCTCTACCTGGAAGCCGACCACAGCAAAAAAGTCGCCGTCGCCGACCTGATGCGGGGCAGCAACCAGACGGGCATCGACAAAACGATGCAGTCGAAAGGCGGACCGGAGCAGGAAAAATATTCGATGTATTCGTTCTCGGTGCATTTCGTGCAGGTGCGCGTCAACCCGGTCACGGGTGTGGTGCGCGTGTCGAAAGCCGTGAGCGTCGCCGATTCGGGCCGGATTGTCAGCCCCAAAACGGCCGCCAGTCAGATGATTGGGGGTGTGGCGGGTGGTATCGGCATGGCCCTGACCGAAGAAGCCATCATCGACCACCGCTACGGCCGCTACGTCAACAACAACCTCGCCGACTACCACGTTGCCGTCAGTGCCGACGTACCGCACATCGAAACCATCGTCATCGACAAGCCCGACCCGTACATCAACCCGATGGGCGCGAAAGGGATGGGCGAAATCGCGCTGATTGGCTTTGCCGCTGCCGTAGCCAACGCCGTCTTCAACGCCACCGGCCAGCGCATCCGCGAATTACCCATCACCCCCGATAAAGTGATGCAGAAACTGGCGTAACCCATCGCGTTCCAAATTCACTCCGCTGTGGCTATCTTTACGAAGGTAGATGCAGCGGAGTTTTTTTTCATTGTAGAGGTAGTTTGTTGCCGATAGTGCACTTTTCCTCTTTATCACATCCGGATAATCCTCCTGTATGCACATAGATAGCAATGCCGCTGACCTTCCCCTAAATAATGAACCAGTAACTTGGTCGGTTACGGTATCATACGAATCGGCAATGGCCTGAATACGTTTCTCGTTTCCGCTACCTGGTCAGCGGTCTGGCCTCGATAATGATAAAGTGACCCGTACGTTCACTTATCAGCCATTTACCCTCCCGACGCACATAGGTATCTTCATAGCTAACGCTGTAATCGGACAGGATATCCGTTCCGTCCGCTTCTCGGATCATTTTAAGTTGGGCGAATGAAACCCCCGTCGCCGTATCGCCATCGATGGTTACGGTGTGCTGGCCATTCAACGTAAAATACGTTTTTACCTGAGCCGCATGACCGCTAAATTCTTCCTCCAGGTCCTTTGTACCGGACGTAGTCGCTACCAGAACGCCGTTCATGTATACCTTGTATACAGCATCCGGTGTGAAAAGGCCCATTTGCTCCGAGGTCTTTTTATCGTCACCCAAATAAGCGTAGGCGTCGATCAAATCCCTTAATTCCTGTTTGGTTGCCAACAGTTCAAGTGTCATTGTTTGTTTATTTAGGAGTTGAAAAATTTAATTTATCCCCACCCAGCACCGGTATAGCCGATTTTGAGGGTACCTCTGGCTGGTTTGCCGCTCAACCCGGGTAAGCCAACCACAGGCCAGTTCAACAGACCGCTCATTTGTTGAGGTCGGAAAATTACGGTACGTTTGCTTACAAAATGTAAGCAATTACATAAAGGTAAGTTGATTTCTACGGGTAACTATATGGAAAAGAATCAAAAAATCGTGACGAATGCCACCGAACTGCCCGACTGTATCGGTGATATAAGTGCTGTTGGCGATGCCTTGTACGCGATAGGCGGCAAGTGGAAATTGCCCATTGTCATCGCCCTTTATGATGGGTCGAAGCGCTTCAATGAGCTTCAGCGCTGCGTAATTGGCATCTCAGGCAAGATATTATCGAGTGAACTGAAAGAACTGGAACTGAACGGCTTCATCAAACGGAATGTACAGTTAGACTATCCGGTCGTCATCGACTACGAGCTTACTCCGTACAGCTACACGCTAAGAGATGTTGTGCAGGCCATGAGCCAGTGGGGATTATTGCATCGCGAGACTATACGAAGCGGTGCCATCAAATGAACGTGCCTGTGTTGGGAAGCGAAGCCACGAAGAAGCGTTCGAGTGGAGGTAGTTCCTGCACGGACAATGACCATGTAACGCCATCAGTAGATCAACCGTGAAAAGGCTACAACAAACCCTAATCTGATTCATTCTACGCCTAAGTGGCCGGGTACCTTTGTTTTGTCGATCACTAAACAAAATACGACATGGCAACGCACAACTGGACGACTCAGGACATCCCCTCGCAAAAAGGTAAAACAATTCTCATCACCGGGGCCAACAGCGGCATCGGTCTGGAAGCCGCCACGGTACTGGCGGGTAAAGGAGCTAAAGTCATTCTTACCAGCCGCAACGCGCAGAAAGGGCAGGAGGCAATCAACACGATCAAACAACAGAACCCATCGGCGGATGTGGAGGTGATGGGGCTGGACCTGGCAGATTTCGAATCGATTAAATTATTTTCGAAGCAGTTTCATCAGAAAGTCAACCGGCTGGATGTGCTCATCAACAACGCCGGCATCATGCACCCCAAAGAGCGGGAGTTATCCAAACAGGGCTTTGAATCGCAGTTCGCCACCAACCACCTGGGCCACTTTCTGCTGACGGGCCTGCTGCTGGATCTGCTCAAAGCCGCGCCTAGTGCCCGGGTAGCTACCCAGAGTAGCGTGCTGCACAAGAAAGCGACCGGCCAAAGCTTCGACGGCGATATTCACTTTGACGACATCAACTTCGACAAAGACTTCAACACCCAGAAAGCCTACGCGCAGAGCAAACTGGCCAACATTCTGTTCGGTTATGAACTGGATAAACAGTTCAAGAAGCATGGCATATCGGCGATCTCGACGGTAGCCCACCCCGGCTATACGGCCACGAATCTCCAGCGAAATTCAGGCATCATGGGCCGTATATCGAATCTGCTGGTTGCGCAGAAAGTAGAGATGGGTGCTTTACCAATCCTGCGGGCGGCTACCGATCCGACCCTAACGGGGGGAGAATACCTGGGACCAACCAAAATGAACGAATTTAAAGGCTATCCCGAAATCGTCCGTTCCAATGATCGGTCGTATGACCAGGAACTCGCCAAACGGCTCTGGACGCTATCTGAATCGCTGACCAACTACACATATTCCTTCTAGGATTATGCCCGAATCCAAGCCCATTCTGGAGATTCGATCCATTTCCGAGTTGCATCGGTTGATGGGCCTGCCCAAACCGTTGCATCCGCTCATTAGTCTGGTGGATCTTGGCCACGTGAAAAGCTCAGCCGAGACGACGGATACCCGAACGGTCGTAAACTTTTACACCATTCTGTTCAAGAAAGACGTGGTGAACAAGCTGAAATACGGGCAGCAGTACTACGATTTCGATACGGGAATGGTGGCCCTGTTCGCCCCCCATCAGGTAATGCAGGCTGAGATATCGCAGGAGCCGCTGGCTAAAGGCTGGGGCCTGATTTTTCATCCTGATTTCATCCGTCATTATTCGCTGGGCCAGAAAATCACCGAGTACGGTTTTTTTTCGTACTCAGTGCATGAAGCCCTGCACCTCTCCGAAAAAGAAGAAGCCTTGCTCCTGGGGGTGTTGCAGAACATCCGGCAGGAGTACGAGTCGAGCATCGACAAGTTCAGCCAGGATGTAATGGTGTCGCATCTGGAGGTGCTCCTCAACTATATCAACCGGTTTTACAACCGGCAGTTTCTGACCCGAAAACATGTCAGTAGTGATGTATTGAGCAGGCTGGACTCAATCCTGTCGGATTATATGACCTCGGTCCGGCCCAGCGAGCAGGGGCTGCCCACGGTGGGGTACGTAGCGGAGCAGTTGCATTTTTCGCCCAATTACCTGAGTGATCTGCTCAAGGAAGAAACCGGCAAAACCGCGCAGCAGCATATTCACGACAAGCTGATCGAACTGGCTAAGGACTACTTGGCTACCCTGCCGCTGTCGGTGGGAGAGATTGCTTTCAAGTTAGGGTTTCAACATACCCAATCCTTCAATAAACTCTTCAAAGCCAAAACGGGACAAACACCCAACGAGTATCGGCAATTGCTCAATTAATAAAGTGGCCACGAAGTTGTTTGTGAATTATTGAGGTCCACCCAGTTTATTGGAGGGAGGTCAAACCCTGCCCATCACCCCCGATAGCGTGATGCAGAAACTAGAGTAAAGCAACAAACCCGCCTACTCGTAGACTTTGCAATGAAGTCGACAAACAGGCGGGTTTGTTACAATTGGCGACTGTATGCCGTACTTAGCCAACCTATCAACTGAGTACAGCAACACCAACTAGCGAGTTACGGCCGGAATGATCTGATCGGCCTGTAGCTGGTTGAACAGGTCGAAAAACGATTGGTCGGTTCGTTGGTAGACGGAGAAGCCCAACTCCCGGCTTCTCGACATATCCGTCATCACTTCGATGGGCCGTCCCAGGTCAAGGTCGGTGTGCCAGGGTGAGGCCAGTCGGGTCAACTCAGGCTCGACCAGATGATGCGTTGTAGCGATCTCGCGCCAGACTGCGTCATCATCGGCCATTGTGGCTTCGAGCGGGTGAATGATTCCGTCGAAACCAGCGGCTTCAATACCAAAGTAGCTGGCTAGTTGCGGCCACAACCAGCTCCAGCGGAAAAAATCGCCGTTGGTGATGTTGAACGCCATATTGTAAGCGGCTTCGGTGGTGGCGGCCCAGATCAACTGTTTGGCCAGTACCCGCGCATCGGTTACGTCGGAAACGCCCTCCCACTGCGCCTTTGAACCGGGCCAGCGAAAAGGTTGCCCCTGTTGCCGGCAGAGTGTAGCGTAAACGGCCAGCGTCGTGCCCATGTTCATCATATTGCCCACCGCTTTGCCAATGATGGTGTGCGGGCGGTGGATGCTCCAGGTGAACCCCGCCTGCGCTGCAGCAGCGTACACTTCATCTTCCTGTGCGTAATAAAAATTGTCGATGGCCAGCCGGGGCTGATCCTCCCGCAGGGGCGTCTGGGGTAGAAACCCTTCTTTGGCGTAGGCATCAAACGGTCCCAGGTAATGTTTGAGTCCCGTTACCAGCGCCACGTGCTGTACCGAATTTTTGGGTTGCAGAACGGCCAGCAGATTACGGACCATCGCACTGTTGACCCGGATATTATCAACTTCCGTTTCCTGCCGCATCCAGGTGGTAAAAAAGACGTGCGTCGGCGAAATGTCTGCCAGGGCAGTTTGGAGGCTGGCGGGGTCGAGCAGGTCAGCAGCAAGGGGACGTACCTGCTCAATGCCGGGGTTTGGGTTGCGGGCGAGACCATACGTAGTCCAGCCCTGGGCCACCAGCTCCCGGGCCAGATTACTACCAGCGATACCACTGACGCCCACTACTAAGGCTATTTTATTCATACTAAAGTTCGCTTGTCGGCGACTGCCCGGCCGGGCAATGTGCCTCGACCTGACGCGCCGGTTCACCTATACTACCGGGAAGCGAACCAGATAGTTATCGAAACCGGTATGTCCTGACAAAGTAATCAGTATACGGGGTCTGCTAGTACGCAGTTGTCGACGCATACTAACCTGACCGTGTGCAGAACCGGCAACAGCGCGTACGGCAGGGTCTGTCTGCACGTACCTGACTGTCTACAACGCACGACTATCCCGGGTAAAACAGTAAACACCACTGTACCGGATCACATCAGAACAGGTACAGTGGTGTTTACCCAAGTCATCATTTGACTCACCAGCCAACGTCCGTGTCTGGTGACGACACGGGTTTCGACTACTCGGCCGACCCGTTATCGGGTTCAAAGTCCAGCGAGACGGAGTTCATACAGTAGCGCTGACCGGTTGGCGCAGGGCCATCGTTGAAGATATGACCTAGGTGCGAATCGCAGCGGCCGCAGACGACTTCGACCCGGCGCATGCCGTACGAATTGTCGTGGTGGTAAACAACGCTGTCGGGGCGGTCGGCCTCGAAAAAGCTGGGCCACCCGCAGCTACTGGCAAACTTCGCGTCGGAGCGGAACAGCTTATTGCCGCATACCGCGCAGTAGTATGTGCCTTTCGTGTCGCTGTTCCAGTACTTACCGGTAAAGGCCCGCTCCGTACCCTGCTCACGCGCAACGGCATACAGATTGTCAGGCAGTATTTTTTTCCACTCGTCGTTGGATACATTCAGATGATGGTGGTCTGTCCGGGAATAGTATGGATTCGCCCCATGTTCGGCCATCTGGTCTTTTTCAGTTACGTTCATCGTTGTAAGTAGTTACCTGTTTACCTATAAACCCGTAACCAGCCGCGAAAGTTAAACCGGATCGGTCAACGACAGGGCGCGCTCAGCCGATACAATGCCCCTTTAGTCCACTCACCCCATCCGCAGTTTCTCGATAGTCGCCTGAACATGAGCAGTTTGCTGCTGACGCGACAACTCGACAGGTGGTGCCGCCCGGACAGCGCAGTCAGCAATGGGGCAGCGCTCGCAGGTTTCGCCCACCGGCACCGTCGGCAGGTTGGGGTCGCCAATAAACGGGAGTTGTTCGAGCAGGGTTTCGTTGATCGGGAAGCCGATGTTGATGCTGCTGTTGTCGGTCGTGGGGGGCGACGATTTGGCAATCGAAAACACGAAATACGTCGTGCCGTTGGTGGCAAACGAAATGCGCTGCGCCCGGCAGATGGGTTGCCCGTCCCACTGCCCCGACTGCTGAAGCTGCCGGAGTTCGGTCAGAATCGTCACCGACACCTGCCGCCGGCAATAGTGCTCGTCGCGGGCGATGCCGTGCGGGGTGTGCAGCTTACTCAGATGCAGTTCTTTCGCCAGCAGAAACCGCCCGTTGGCAAGCTGGTTGAACCGCAGAAAGAACAGGTCGTTCAGACCGAAATAGCCCGATAGCAGGTTCGTCAGGCGAAGCAGAAACATCTCCGGCGTCACGGTAAACCGCGCCAGCATCCGCAGCATCCGGTCGTTGTCCCAGTCCGGCTGTTGCACCAGCATCCGCAGTTCGTCGAGCAACGGCGTCCGGGGAATCAGCAGGCAGCGGGCAAAGTAAGACGCCTGAAAGTTATGAAGCACCTCATCGAACGAGCGGGCTTCGAGCACCGACGATTCGAGCGGCCGAACGCTTAGTGTCAGCCAGTGGTAGCCGACCTCACGCGCCAGCGTAAACACCTGCTGTTCGGCCGAGAGCTTGCTGTTGAGCAGGAGTTTGTGCTGTTCCGGCAGGTATACCGAGCGCAGCGACATCAGGGCGGGCTGCGTGGCCGCGTCGTAGAATTCGACCGAACACTGATAGCTTTCGTTCAGAATACCGATCAGCCAGTCGGTGCACTCGCTGGCTTGCCGGGGCAATGGATATTTGGCCAGAAACGTATCGGCCTGCGTTTCAAGCTCCTCGAAATAATTGTTGTGCATCGCCTGATACGTCCGCAGTACCGAAAAATAAAACTGCTCCACGCTCAGGTCATAATTGCGCCCGATCTCGATCAGCGTGTTGATAAACGCACTCAGTTTGGCGGGCGCGCTGGCCATCACTTCCAGAAAATACGTCGGTTCGATACCGAACAGATCAAACGGCAACTCATTCAGGATGTTTGAGTTAAGCAGCTCAACCACCGGCTCCAGTGCTTTGTTGACCTGCAACGATACCAGCGTATCGTAGCTGCTGTTGAGGGCTTTGGCAAGGGCAAATACTTTCTCCGTCTTCGGATATTTCTTTCCCTTCTCGATTTCATTGAGGTACGACGGCGACAAACCCGTCCGGTCGGCAAGGTCGTAGGTCGACAAGCCAAGCTCGCTGCGTAGCTGCTTGATTTTCAGGCCAAAGATGAGTCGTACTTTTTCGCGGTCGGAAGTCATGGTGCAAAAATAACTTTTCAGGGAATCTACGGGAACAAATAAAGAATATTCAGCGACTAATATCGTTTTAGCGAACGTTCGCTTTTTTATTAATAATCGCTAAATATATTTGTCAGGTAATCGATTTGTTCACCGCAAACCACCCCTGCTATGGTAGCCGAAGCTGTCCGTCGTCCGCACGTTGTTGAATCACTGCCCGAAGAGAAGGCACTGCGCTTTCTGGGTATCCGTACCAGTAAAGAGGTTAATTTTCAGCTCTCGCCCACCGAACTCGTCGAGTACGCGCTGCGCCGGGGCGAGGGCGTGCTGACCGAAACCGGCGCCCTGATGTGCGCAACGGGTCGCTACACCGGCCGCTCGCCCAAAGACCGCTACATCGTTCGCGACAGCCTGACCGAGGGGCGGGTCGACTGGGGAACGGTCAACATTCCGTATGACGAAACACGCTTCGATCAGCTGCACCGCCGGATGCGGCATTACGTGGAATACCACCCCGTTTTTGTGCGCTACGCTCTGGCCGGTGCCGACCCGAATCATCAACTCAAACTGTGCATCCTGACGACTTCGGCCTGGCAGAATCTGTTCTGCACGAATATGTTTCTGCGGCCGACACCCGACGAGCTGGCCGATTTCGAGCCTGATTTCACGATCCTGGCCATCCCCGACTTTCTGGCCAATCCGGCTGAAGACCAGACGCGGGGCTCGAACTTCGCCATATTGAACCTCTCGAAACGGGTTATTCTGATCGGTGGAACGGGCTACGCAGGTGAAATCAAAAAAGGCGTTTTCTCGGCGCTCAACTTTCTGCTGCCCCAGAAGAACGTGATGCCCATGCACTGCTCGGCCAACGTCAGCCTGGACGACCCGACGGACGTGGCCTTGTTTTTCGGCTTGTCGGGAACGGGCAAAACGACCCTGTCGGCCGATCCGGAGCGGGGGCTGATCGGCGACGATGAGCACGGCTGGAGCGACGACGGCATTTTCAACTTCGAGGGCGGCTGCTACGCCAAAGTCGTTGACCTGACCCGCGAGCGGGAACCGCAGATTTTCGACGCTATCCGCTACGGCTCCATCGTGGAAAACACCCGGATGCTCCGCAATTCGCGCCTGGTCGATTACACCGACACGACGCTGACCGAGAACACCCGCACCTCCTACCCGATCTCGTTTATCGGCAACGCCGTCGAACCGTCGGTGGGTACGCATCCGCGACATATTTTCTTCCTGACCTGCGATGCGTTCGGCGTGCTGCCCCCCATTGCCCGACTGACGACCGAGCAGGCGATGGATTACTTCGTGCTGGGCTATACGGCCAAGGTCGCCGGTACGGAAATGGGCGTTACCGAGCCGCAGGCCACCTTTTCGGCTTGTTTCGGAGCCGCCTTCATGCCCCTGCCCGTCAGCGAGTACGCCCGGATGCTGGGCGACAAAATCCGGCAGCACGGGGTCAGTGTGTGGCTCGTCAATACCGGGTGGACGGGTGGCGGCTTCGGCGTTGGCAACCGGATGAAACTGGCGTACACCCGCGCCATGATCCGGGCCGTTCTGACGGGTACGCTAACCGAAAACCTGTTTGTGAACCACCCCGTGTTCGACCTGGCCATGCCGACTACCTGCCCCGATGTACCGGCCCCCATCCTCGACCCACGCCAGACCTGGGCCGATCCGGCGGCCTACGACGCGAAAGCCAACCACCTGAACCGCTTATTTGTGGAAAAACGGGCATCACTCACCGGGTCTCCATCGGCTACCGTATGACGAACTTCATTGATATGCCCCTGCCCACGACGTCCCGTTCCACCCAGCCGGGCCTTGCCCTTCCGGTTGGCACCACCCTCGACCGCTTCATTCTGCGCGAACAGAGTGGGTTCCCGTTTGCCACGGGCGAACTCTCGCAACTGCTGCGTGACATAGCCCTGGCCAGCAAGATCATCAACCTGGAGATTAACCGGGCGGGGCTGATCGACGTAACGGGCGCGGCTGGTACCGACAATATTCAGGGCGAATCGCAGCAGAAACTCGACGTCATCGCCAACATCCGTTTTATCCGCGCCCTGAAAAACGGCGGTGAAGTCTGCGCGATCATCTCGGAAGAAGACGATGACATGATCCTGACGGGCAACCCCGACGGCAAATATGTGGTGGCTATCGACCCGCTGGATGGCTCGTCCAACATCGACGTCAACGTGTCGATTGGCACCATTTTCTCCATCTACCGCCGGGTGTCGCCCGTCGGTTCGGAAGCCACGATGGGCGATTTTCTGCAAGGGGGCCGGAAACAGGTAGCGGCCGGGTATGTGCTGTACGGCTCGTCGACGATTCTGGTATTTACGACCGGACAGGGCGTGAACGGCTTCACCCTCGATCAGTCGCTGGGCGAGTACATCCTGTCGCACACGAACATGCACCAGCCGCACACCGGCTCGATCTTTTCGTGCAACGACGGCAACGTGGCCGACTACCCGGACTATGTGCAGACGTACCTCAACAGTTGTCGACAGGACCGGATGACGGGCCGGTACATCGGCTCGCTCGTAGCCGACTTCCACCGTAACCTCATCAAAGGCGGCATTTACCTCTACCCGCCCACCCGCAAGACCCCGGGGGGTAAACTCCGGCTGCTGTACGAGTGCTTTCCCATGGCGTTCATCGTCGAACAGGCGGGCGGACGGGCTACCGACGGGCGGCAGCTCATTCTCGACGTCGCCCCGACGGAACTGCACCAGCGGTCGGTGCTGTACGTCGGTTCGCCGGATTTGATCGACAAATTGCTGATCGGCTAAACAAACACAGATCATCCCGAACGGGCTTTGTCTCCATGAGTAGACGAGGCTCGTTCGGGATGATCTGTGTTTCGCTGAAGAAGCGGTATACACTCTGGCGTTGTCAACCAGCCCCGCTAGCTTCCAGGATGAACGCGTTGAAACAACGAGATAAGGCGTTGGTCACTACAGTTTGACACCTTGTGCCGCCATTTGCTTTTCCTGCGCAGCGTGGTTAGCCAGGAACTGCGCGTGTTGCGCATCCGTACGCACCGTGCCCAGACTAGCCAGTTGCTGCTGTAACTCGGCAGCGGGCATGTTGGCCAGATAGCACGGTGTGCCAGGCTGCTGCCGCCACGACTCGTGCAGGTTACCGCCATCGACGGCATCGAAGCCCAGCTCCTCCACCAGCGCCATCACCTGTTGCTTGGCAACGGCCTCGTCTCCGGCAACAGGCAACGCAATGCGGCCGGGCGTGCCGGCAGGTTGCCCCATTTTTTCGAGGTCTGCGGCTAGAATATTGTTGAATACCTTCACCACGGGCCGACCCAGATGTGCCTGAACCCATTCGCTTTCGGTCAGGTCACCGCTCTCCAGTTCGGGGATCTGGCCATCGCGTAGCAGGGGATAGTAATTGCTGGTGTCAATTACGGGCACGTCAGCAGACACGCCGTCGAACAAGTCTTTAGGCAGTTCAGGAATGTTTTTTAGTGGAATGGTTACCACGGTGATTTCCCCATAACGAGCCGCTTCGTAAGCCGTGGCCGGGGTGGCGCCGGTTTTTTGGGCTACCTCCCCCAGCGTTTCAGGGCCGCGCGAGTTGGCAATTAGTACGGAGTGGCCGAGACTGGTGAGCCGCACGGCAAGAGCACTGCCGATGAAGCCAGCCCCAATGATTCCTATTTTCATGGTTGAAAGATTATTAACTGTAAGCTGCCGATTAATGCAGCGCTACGGTGTAAGACGCCCGGCCAGTAAATTGTTTTTAGTACGATGCTGTAAGGTTCAGGTGAGCCTACCACTACTGGCGCAGCCGCCGATGAGTCGCACGGGGAGTTCGTAGCTGCCGGTAGCGTGGAGAATGTAGCCGAAGGCCATGGCCATACTGGCCGACCCCAGTTGTCCGGCCAGGCCCATCGTGCCCGATACGGCCCCGGCGTGCTGCCCGCCGATATCCATGCGAATACTATGGCTCGCTAAAAAATTCGTTCGCATAGATAATTTCCCCCTTGACGCCGGCCAACCCGTTTTCCGCTAAAACAATAATCATTTTGTTTTCGTCAGCTACCTGAAACGGTAGCTCAATGGGGTAGTTACTGAGTCGTTGGTAGCCAAACTTAGGGTAGTAGGTGGCATGACCCAACACCACACAGTACGGGTAGCCCAGGCCATGGGCAATGCGATGGCCAGCCCCGATCAATTGACCACCGATACCTTGTTGCTGAAAAGTAGGTGGTATCGACAGAGGAGCCAACGCTAATCCTGGAAAGTGTTGATGCCCGTCTTGAATGTGAAGTTTAGTGAACAAAATATGGCCTATCAGTTCGTCGGTATCCGACTGGGCCACTAAGGAAAGTTGAGGAATAAACGCACTGGATTTTCGCAGTCGCTCAACCATCAAGTGTTCTTTTTTGTCACTGTAAGCCACAGAACGATAAGCCTCCTGGATCAGGCTTGCGACCGCAGGATAGTCGGCTGGCGTTTCCTGGCGAATACGAATGTTCATGAGGTTGGGGCTGACAACGATTTAACGGGCTTGATGACTGGTTAAGTTTGATCGTATACCTGTTCTTACCCCCTTCGGTGAGCCGGTTTTGACTGGAGGCCACCCGCTTGAAAAATCTTCTTAGTAGATATCTCCAATCGGGGAATTCAGTCGTGGCAATCCCTATCCCTGTATCCCTCGCCGATTACAACTCAGTAGAGTAACGGAATCAGACGCCAAGTATGCTGACTATAAGCAGCGTAGCCAGGAAGTGCTTGCCGTAAAAACTGTTCTTCACGGCTTATTTTCACCACATAGGTTCCACACAGAATCAGTAAGCCCATCAAGCTTGACAGGCTGGGCTGATACAGGGTCGTACCGAACGCGGCCGAGAGGAAACCCGTATACATCGGATTACGAACGTAACGATAAGGCCCCCTGGTCACTAAGGTCTGGTTTTCGACTTGCTGAATGGCCCCGCTCCAGTTATCCGCCAGTACCTGACGGGCCCAGGCCCCGAACAGCATGCCCATCAGCATCAACCCCATGCCTGCTAAGTGAACCCAGTGGGGCAAACTAAAAAAAGGTTTGTTGAAAGCTATGGGTAGTGGATTTAGAAGCAGGATGAAGGACAGCACGACGAGTCCCACATGAATTTGTCAATACCAACTCGTCTTGGTTTGCTGTTGCACCTGCACTCGTCGGCGTGTTATATATCCCCAGATGGCCCAACCAAGCCAAAAAATGCCCCATGTAATTTGGGCAAAGTAAGTGATAAACATAGTGACAGATTCATGGCGTACAGCTTAGGTAACTGAGGTTGATATAAAATTGTGTTGTATACTAACTACATTGATACCGTCCGATGGCCTGATACGCGAAGCGGTCTTGTGACAGAGCCAACGGGTGTAGCCGGTTTAGCGACTGCGTGGCTTGGTTAAAAGAGCGATTTTGTGAGATAAAGCGGTGTCAGGCGGAGTTAGTTGAAAGTCGCCCTAACGGCTAAGGGGGAGAGGTTGGTTTTGCTTTTAAAGAGCTTACTGAACGACTGCGGATGCTCGAAGCCAGGTTGATAAGCGATCTCAGCAACAGAGAGTGTACTAACGCTCAATAAGTCCTTCGATCGTTCAAGAACCGCTTGTTGACTATACTGCTGAGTGGTCTGCCCCGTCAGCGAACGCAGCATGTCGCTCAGATAATGAGGGGATACATCCAGCTGTAAACGAACGTACTCTACTGATGGCAAACCGGTTTGCTGGCCTTGACGCTTCTCAAGCATGGTTTAAAAAATCAAAACACTACGATGATTACTGTGCCGTAATCATCGTAGTGTTTTGACCTGATTTGGCTTGATTGTCCTGCCAGAATTATTGGGTCTAATAGCGTCTCATACGACTATCAGACCCAGTAATCTTCATTAAATATCCATCTCACTGGCGGACACAGGTTCCTGTTCGTCGCGGAGTTGCTAGCTGGCATCGACCTTGAACCAGAGCAGACCGCCCGGCATAACGTTACTTACCACCAAAATAAGTAGCTTGAAAATACGCTTTCAGTGACGTTGGTTTCCGACCGAGCAACTGTTCCAGCGTACTGCCGGGCAGGTCGAAATCATTGGCACCAATGGCGTTGGCGAACCCGATCGTAAAGCCAATGGCCCCTTCCGGTACGCCCGCTTTCGTCATCGTATCGGCGTATACATCGTTCGGCGCGTCGGTGTAGGCGATGTCTTTACCAGCCAGTTCCGACAGGATAGCCGCAGCGTCGGCCATCGACCAGCTTTCGGTATTGACCAGCTCGTACGTCTGGTTGTCGTGCCCATCGCCCGCCAGCACGTTAGCGGCAGCTTCGGCCATGTCTTCGCGGGTAGCATATGGCACCCGCCCCTGCCCCGCTGGCAGGAAGATACCCGTTTCCAGTACGTTGGGGCCGAAGAACATCGGCAGCACATCGGCGTACAGGTTATTCCGCAGGAAGGTGTACGTAAGCCCCGAATTTTTCAGGTTTTCTTCCGTCTGGAAATGTTCGCCCATGAAGTCTTTCAGGGCCGACGTGTCCAGATGCTGCATGGTTACGCCCGTATAGGCGACCCGTTTTACACCCGCTTCTTTGGCAGCGTTAATCACATTCAGATGCTGGCCAACGCGATCGGCCAGATCGCTGGTCGAGACGAGCAGTAGTGTATCGACGCCCTGAAACGCCTGTACCAGCGACGCTTTATCGTGGTAATCGCCCACGCGGACACTGACGCCTTTTTCGGCCAGATCAGCGGCTTTGGCAGCGTCCCGCACCAGTACGGCTACCTGATCGGCAGCCACTTTGTTGAGTAAGAATTTGACAACGGCACCGCCCAGGTGGCCGGTAGCTCCGGTTACAAGAATCATAATCGAGAATAGTTAACGTAGTAAAGAATTGATAGCATCAGGCCACTGTCGATCCGCTAAAGATCGTCCGGTCTTTCAGGAACGCGCCGATCCAGATCAGGGCGAGCAGGATAGCCGCTGCCGGTGGGCTGCCCGTCGAAATTTCCGTAGCGATGGCTCCACCCAGGTACGCAGTAATCAGCAGTAGCCCCAGCCGGAACGTAGCCGGAATCAGCAGCAGAACCACGCTGACCAATTCGATCAGCGCCAGCCCGACCATGGGAAAGTGGGCCAGAAAGCCTACCTGTGTGAGTTGGGCTACGACCTGTTTGGCGCCCGATAGTTTGGCAAAAACGCTCCCCAGCAGCGCCAGGGCCGGTAGCCAGATTAATACGCGTGCAGCAAGCTTCATGGTTATGTTGGTGAGTTGGTTTTGCAAAGGAGGTATCTTTGATTTACTTTTGAAAGTAGTTTCCAAAACGAAAGTAGTTTCCTCGAAGAAACTATCCCCGCTTCCATGAATCAGAAAAGAGCCGACGACTTCCGACTAACTCCGCATTGCCACCAGCAGTTGCGCGCTATCTACGACACGCTCGATCTGGTCAGCGGCAAATGGCGCATTGCCGTCATCAGTTCGCTTAGTTTCCTGGGCGAATGTCGCTTCGGCGAGTTGCAGCGTGTTGTCGACGGCATCGGGGCCAAAATGCTCTCGCAGGTCCTGAAAGAACTGGAAGACAACGAATTAGTTATCCGTACGGTGCACGACACCAAGCCCGTAACGGTTTCGTACGTGCTCACCGACTATGGCCGTACACTGGAGAAAATCATTGCCGAAATGGCCAACTGGGGCCTCAACCATCGCCGGCGGATTCTTCACGACGAGCCGGACACAACGATACTGGAGACCGAAAGTTTATTAGCTTGACGACCAGTCGGTTGCCGGACCATACGGTAACTGGTCGAACGCTTACCGGGTGTGGGTAGTTAGGTATGTGTACTTACACAATTACCCAACCAATTATGATTGCCGCAAAAGGATACGCAGCGCAGGACACAAAAACGCCACTGGGCCCCTTTAATTTTGACCGGCGCGAACCCGGTCCGCACGATGTGCAGTTCGACATTCTCTACTGTGGCGTGTGCCACTCCGACCTCCACCAGATTCGCGACGAGTGGGGCGGTTCGATTTTTCCGATGGTTCCCGGCCACGAGATTGTGGGGCGCGTGACGGCCGTTGGCAATGAAGTCAGCAAGTTTAAAGTCGGCGATCTGGCGGGTGTCGGCTGTCTGGTCGATTCGTGCCGCCACTGCGAAAACTGCGCCGACGGGCTGGAGCAATACTGCCTCAACGGTCACTCGCAGACCTATAATGGACTGGAGCAGGATCACAAAACACCAACCTACGGCGGGTATTCCAATTTCATCGTTGTCGACGAAGCATTCGTACTGCACGTCGACGAGCGGCTCGATCTGGCGGCTGTGGCTCCCCTGCTGTGTGCCGGTATCACGACCTATTCGCCCCTGCGCCACTGGAAAGTCGGTAAAGGCCACAAAGTAGCCGTACTGGGTCTGGGCGGACTGGGCCACATGGCCGTGAAATTTGCCGCATCGTTCGGGGCCGAAGTAACGGTCCTCAGCACCTCGCCCGGTAAAGAAGAAGACGCCAAACGGCTGGGTGCCCACAAGTTCGTAGTAACTAAAGATCCTGAGCAGCTCAAAGGTGTGCAGGACTATTTCGATTTCATTATCGATTCGGTATCGGCGGAGCACGACTACAATATGTACCTCGGCATGCTGAAAACCAACGGCGTACACATCTGCGTCGGCGCGCCCCCAACCCCCTCGGCCATTGCCGCATTCAGCCTGATTCCGGGGCGCAAAAGCCTGGCCGGTTCAATGATCGGTGGTCTGCCCGAAACACAGGAAATGCTCGACTACTGCGCTGAGCACAACATCACCTCGGACATTGAACTGATCGACATGAAAGACATCGAAACGGCCTACGAACGCATGCTGAAAGGCGACGTTCGGTACCGCTTCGTAATCGACATGAAGACGCTGTAGTGTAAACTCCACCATAACCGGAACGCCGGACCGCCCTCCCCGTAAGGGAGGGACTTCACTCCTGAGTTTTTTAAGCCCCTCCCTTACGGGGAGGGCGTTCCGGTTGGGGTGGGGTGCACCTTTCTTTCACGTCTTCCCTCTGTACACGTTCAACGACTATGACTACAGCCATCCCCACGTACACGCTCAGCAACGGCGTTACGATTCCCCAAATTGGTTTCGGCACCTGGCAAACACCTGATGGTGATACCGCGATCAGTTCCGTGAAAGCCGCGCTCGAAGCGGGCTACCGGCACATCGACACGGCAGCTGCTTATGGCAACGAAGCCAGCATCGGGCAGGCCATCGCCGACAGCGGTATCGCCCGGCAGGAACTGTTTATTACCACCAAACTCTGGAACACGCAGCGCGGCTACGACACCACGCTAAAGGCGTTTGACGAGTCGATGCGCAAACTGGGCCTTGATTACCTCGATCTGTACCTGATCCACTGGCCCGCCAACGCGAAGCAGTTCAGCGACTGGCAAACGATCAACGCCGAGACATGGCGGGCGTTTGAGAAACTATACGCCGACGGGCGCATCAAGGCCATCGGTGTCAGCAACTTTCTGCCCCATCACCTCGACGCGCTGGCGCAAACCGCGACCGTTACGCCGATGGTTAATCAGATCGAGTACCACCCCGGATTCATGCAGGCCGAAACAGTCGACTACTGCCGGTCACACGACATACTGGTGCAGGCATGGTCGCCACTGGGCACGGGCAAGATGCTGACAGACGAAACACTGACCGGTATTGCGGCTAATTACGGCAAATCGGTGGCGCAGGTGTGTATCCGGTGGTGTTTGCAGACGGGTACGCTCCCCCTGCCCAAGTCCGTTACGCCCGCCCGCATCCGCGAAAATCTGGACGTGCTCGACTTCACGCTGACAGACACTGACGTGCAGACCATCAACCAGTTGCCGTACATCGGTGGCTCGGGGCTCAACCCGGACACGGTAGCGTTTTAGGGTAGCTGGTACTGGCAGCAAGCCGACTAAACTACGGCGCTCATCTGCAACCCGGCCATTTGACGTATTTTTAAGCCATGAGCGCAACGCAACAACAGGATCAGATCCTGACCAGTCTGGGTATTTCGGCCCTGAACCCCATGCAGGAAGCCGCCCTGACGGCTATTCCGGGCAAAACCGACACCTTTCAGGTCGCGCCGACCGGCTCGGGCAAAACGGTTGCCTTTCTGCTGCCGCTCCTTGAGCTGCTGACGCCCGACACCACGACCGTGCAGTGTCTGATTCTGGTGCCGTCGCGCGAACTGGCGATGCAGATCGAGCAGGTCTGGAAAAAAATGGCGACGGGCTATAAAGTCAATGTCTGCTACGGGGGGCACGCGGTCGATACCGAAATCCGCAACCTGAGCAACCCACCGGCCCTGCTGATCGGTACGCCCGGTCGTATCGCCGATCACATTACCCGCCGGTCGTTTGCATTGGATGGTATTCATACGCTGATTCTGGACGAGTTCGACAAGTCGCTCACGCTGGGCTTTCAGGAGGAGATGGCGTTTATCATCGATGGCCTGCGTAATCTCCGTCGGCGGGTGCTGGTATCGGCCACGTCGGGCATCAGCATTCCCGGTTTTGTGCGGCTCCAGTCGCCCACGACGCTGACGTTTACCGCCGACGAAACGGCCCCGCGTACCCTGACGATGGACGTTGTTTATTCGTCGGAGAAAGACAAGATCGATACCCTGACCCGCTTGCTTTGTACGCTTGATTCCGAACCCGCCCTGATTTTCTGCAACCACCGCGAAACCGCCGACCGGGCCTGTGCGCTGCTGGGCGATCGGGGTATCTACGCCCGTGCGTACCACGGCGGTATGGAGCAGGACGACCGCGAACGCGCCCTGATTCAGTTTCGGAACGGTAGTGTGCGTTACCTGATTACAACCGATCTGGCCGCGCGCGGGCTGGATATTCCCGAAATGAAGTTTGTGATTCATTACCACCTGCCGCCCAAAGAGCCGGAATTTGTGCATCGGAATGGTCGTACCGCCCGGATGCACGCGTCGGGAACGGTTTATCTGTTGCTGCATTCCGACGAACCGTATCCCGATTACCTGCCCGACAACCTGCCCGAGTTGCAGCTTCCTGCTGGCACACTCCCGCTACCCGCTCCGCCCGATTTTCAGACGCTATACATTAGTGGTGGCCGGAAGAACAAACTCAACAAGGTCGACATCGTGGGCTTTTTCACCCAGAAAGGAGCCCTCGACAAAGGCGAACTGGGCCGCATCGACGTGCAGGATTTTATGTCGTTTGCCGCCGTAAAAACCACGACCGTATCGGCATTGCTGGCCCGAATCGGCCCGGAAAAGATGAAAGGCAAAAAATACAAGATCGAAGTGGCGCGGTAAATCACTGAACCCGCCTTGTCAGGTGGTCTGCATCCGCCGTTTTAGCCGCTGTGTCAGCGCGACCATTTTCAGGCATTGGCCTGTCGATTGAGTAGATTAATTTTTTAGTCATGTGCCCGATCAGGCAAACCAGGACACTGGATTCGAGTTGTTACATGAAATGTAGTACCCAATCAATTCTTTTAAAAACAACTCGACGTCATGGTTGCAACAGAACCTACAACAGGAACCAAAACGAAAGGCTACGGTGCCTCGGGCGCGCTGATCGGCGGCAAAACTCTGAAGGAAATGGATTTTGACCGTCAGCCCCCCAAAGCTGATGAAGTACTGATCGACGTACTGTACTGTGGCGTGTGCCACTCCGACGTGCATCAGGTGGCTAACGATTGGGGCAACACGCTGTACCCCTGCGTACCGGGCCACGAAGTTGTCGGTAAAGTGACGCAGGTGGGCGTCGACGTTACCAAATACAAAGTCGGCGACATCGTGGGCGTGGGCTGTATGGTCGATTCATGTCAGCACTGCAACCCCTGCAAAGAAGGCGAAGAGCAGTTTTGTGAAGGCCCGGTTGGCTGGACAGCCACGTACAACGGCTACTGGAAACCCGACGGCTCGGATTTCAATACCTACGGCGGTTATTCGACAGCCATCGTCGTTAAGGAAAAATTCGTACTCAGCATTCCTGAAGCCATCGATCCATCGGTAGCGGCACCGATCCTCTGCGCTGGCGTTACGACCTATTCTCCGCTGAAACACTGGGGCGTGAAGCCGGGCGACCGGGTAGGTATCATTGGTATCGGTGGGCTGGGCCACATGGCCGTTCAGATTGCGAAAGCGATGGGCGCGACAGTAACGGCCATCACGACAAAGAAAGACAAGCGGGAAGCGGCCCTGGCCCTCGGCGCGTCGGACGTACTGATTTCTACCGACAAAGACGCGATGACCGAACACGAAAACACCTACGAATTCCTGCTCTGCACAATTCCCGACGAGTTCGACATCAACCCATACATCCCACTGCTGAAACGCCGGGGGTCGATTGTAACCGTCGGGCTGCTGGCACCGTATGCCAAGGCAACCAACAATATGGAAGTGGCCAAGCGGTCACTGAGCGTGGGGGCGTCACTGATCGGTGGGGTGGCTGAAACGCAGGAGATACTCGATTTCTGCGCCAAACACGACGTCCGCCCGGAGGTACAGATGATTCAGATGCAGGACATCAACGACGCGTACGATAAGATGAAGGCTGAAGATGTTCGCTTCCGCTATGTTATCGACATGCAGTCGCTGAAAGACGAGCAGTAATTGGTTTCAATGGAGCTGTTTAGGCTTTTGTTTTTCTTACTTTCTTCACCCTAAATCCCCTAAAGGGGACTTTGCTCCTGCTCAGACAAAGTCCCCTTTAGGGGATTTAGGGGTGAAGAAAGCCAACTCAGTGCCAGGTATTTTTTCTCAAATCAAATCCTAGACAGCTTCAACACAGAGGCACGGAGTACGCAGAGTAGTATCTCTGAGCGCTCCGTGCCTCTGTGTTGTAAACCTGTTGGTTTCTACGGCAGACTAACCATTGCTTTGATAACGCCGGCCGCCGGGTCGAGCCAACCGGCGAACGAAGATGCAACTTCCTCGAAACCAACGCGGTGGGTAATAAACGCTTTGGCATCAACGGCCCCTGTTTTCAGGGCGTTCATCACCAGTTCAAAATCGGCGCGGGTTGCGTTGCGGCTGCTCATCAGCGTAGCTTCGCGCTTATGAAAATCCGGGTGACTGACGCCGATTGTTCCTTTCTGCAACCCTACCAGCACGTAGCGCCCACCGTGTGCCAGGTACGCGAAGCCCTGCTCAATAGCGCGTAAACTGCCCGTTGCGTCGATCACCACGGTTGGCATATCGCCCCCGGTAATGGCCCGAATCTGGTCCAGTGCATCGGCGTCGCGGGCGTTTACGGTATGAGCAACGCCCAGCTGATCCCGGCAGAACGCCAGCCGACTGTCGACCAGGTCGAGGGCCGTTACCGTAGCCCCAGCCAACGCAGCAAACGCCATCACACCGAGTCCAATCGGCCCCGCTCCCATCACCAGTACGTGTTCGCCGGGCTGCACACCCGCCCGCCGGATACCGTGCGCGCCGATGGCCAGGGGCTCTACCAGCGCCAGTTCGTCGAGACTCAGCCCGTTGCCGGGTAGCAGTGCATAGGCCGGAACAGACAGGTATTCGGTCATCCCGCCATCGATATGCACACCCGCAACCTGCATCCGTTCGCAGCAGTTGGTTTTCCCGGCCCGGCAGGCTATGCAGTGGCCGCAGTGGAAATACGGGATGATCGTGACGATGTCTCCTACCTGACAGTCGGTTTCTCCATCGACCGAAACCAGTTCGCCCGCCAGTTCATGACCCAGCACGCGGGGATAGCTGAAATACGGCTGTGATCCGTCGAAGGCGTGCAGATCGGTGCCGCAAATGCCTACGCGCCGGATACGGACGAGTGCGTGGCCGGGTGCTGGTTCGGGGGTCGAATCGGTGCGGTAGTCGAGCTGACCGGGGGTTGTACAGACAAGGGTTTTCATGGGGCAATACTACTAAATGACAGGCGAAGAAGCGGGTATACCCCACAAAACTACCCGGCATAAAAAAAGCCCCGTAATGGGGCTTTCTTACCGTTATTCACTTATCAGTCAGTTGGCTCAACCGTGAAAAAAGTCTTTCATCTTGTCGAAAAAGCCTTTTTCATTCTTGTTCGGTTTAGGATGAAAGTTCGGCGAGTGGCGCAGCTTCTCCAGCATACTCCGCTCTTCAGCCGACAGCTGTTTGGGTGTCCAGACATTGACGTGTACCAGCTCATCGCCCCGACCGTAGCCGTTCAGTTCCTTGATACCTTTGCCTTTCAGCCGTAGAATCTTACCGCTCTGCGTACCGGGTTCCAGCGTGATACGGGCTTTACCGTCGATGGTTGGTACCTCAACGCTCGTCCCGACGGCGGCATCGACGAAGTTGACGTACAGATCGAACACGACATTGTTGCCGTCGCGTTTGAGGTCGGCATCTTCTTCCTCTTCCACAACAATCAGCAGGTCACCGGCAACACCACCACGGGGCGGCACATTGCCTTTTCCACCCACCGACAGCTGAATACCTTCGGCGACACCCGCCGGAATTTTGAGCGGAATAACGTCTTCCTGCAATACGCGCCCTTCACCGAAGCAAACGTCGCAACGGTCGGTGACGAGTTTGCCTTCGCCGTTACAGGTCGGGCAGGTGCTGGTCGATACCATCTGACCCAGCATCGTGTTGACCACTTTACGGGTCTGCCCGGTACCGCTACAGGTCGAGCAGGTTTGTACGGCGGTACCATTTTTGGAACCGTTACCGCCACAGGTCGTGCAGGTGACGTGCCGCTTTACCTTGATCTTCTTTTCAACGCCGTTGGCAACTTCCTGCAAATTCAGTTTCAGCTTGATCCGCAGGTCGGACCCGCGCCGGACGCGTTGCCGCTGACCACCGCCCCCCTGCCCCCGGAAGAAGCTGCCGAAGGGTGAATCGTCGCCACCGAATACGTCGCCGAACTGACTGAAAATATCGTCCATCGATGGCCCACCGGCACCATAGCCACCGCTGGCGGCACCGCCCATCCCGGCATGACCAAACTGGTCGTAGCGCGCCTTCTTTTGCGGGTCGTTCAGGACGTCGTAGGCTTCGGCGGCCTCTTTAAACTTTTCCTCGGCCGAGGGATCGTCCGGGTTTTTATCCGGGTGAAACTTGATCGCCATCTTACGGTACGCCTTTTTCAGGTCGTCCGCCGAGACGCTTTTATCAACCCCCAGAACTTCGTAATAGTCGCGCTTAGTTGCCATATATTCAGAACTTTGATTCGCCTGATTGATATGATTTTTCTGATTTTAAAATCATAGCTTATCAGCTAATCATAAAAACCAGGGTTCAGGACCCTACGATCACTTTGGCGAAGCGGAGAACCCGGTCGCCGAGGTAATATCCTTTTTCTACTTCGTCGATAACCTTGCCCTTCAGGTCGGGGGTGGGGGCTGGAAACTGCGTAATCGACTCGTGCAGATCGGCGTCGAAGGTTTCGCCTTTCACCACCATCGGCTTCAACCCTTTGTTTTCCAGCGTTTTGGTCAGCTTGGCATAAATCAGATCGACGCCTTCCTTGACGGCAGCTACGTCGCCCGTCGCGTCGATCGACTGCATGGCCCGGTCGAAATCGTCGATTACGGGTAGCAGTGACTTCATCAGCCCTTCGTTGGCACTATTAATCATGTCCAGCTTTTCGCGGGCCGTCCGACGACGGAAGTTTTCAAAATCGGCGTAGAGACGCAGGTATTTGTCTTTCAGTTCAGCTAATTCCGCCGACGTTTTGTCAGACGCAGTAACGACATCATCGGCTTCACCGCCATTGACGGTTACAGCTTCATCATTGTTCAGCTCGTCGGTTGCCAGGTTGTCAGCTTGCTGTGTATTGGGGATGGACTGCTCGTCCGTGTGTTCGGGATTGGTCATGGTTGAGTATCTGTTTCGCTTCCAGAAATTCATGGGAATGATTTCGCAAAAGATCGGCCAAAGTCACGCAATCTGCCAATATGTCGGTACGGTGGTCAGGCTGGTCAAAACAAGGCAGTCGAATTTTTGGGTGCCGACCGATGTTATAGCGGGAATTCGTCCTGTCGACTATGCATTCGTCCGTCCAGCGCCACACGCAGCTTATCAAGGCCAAAGCCACCGAACTCGGCTTTGATTTCTGTGGCGTAGCTAAAGCCGACTTTCTGGAAGAAGAAGCCCCCCGGCTCGAAAGCTGGCTGAAGAATGGTATGCACGGGCAGATGAATTACATGGCCAATCACTTCGACAAACGGCTCGATCCGCGCCTGCTGGTCGACGGGGCCAAATCGGTTGTGACGGTGCTGCTCAACTACTACCCCGCCGAACCTTTACCCCAGCAACCCGACGATTACAAACTATCGAAATACGCCTACGGAACCGACTATCACTTTGTGCTCAAAGACAAACTGAAAGACCTGCTCACGTATATAAATGACACGATCGGGGAAGTCGGGGGGCGCGCGTTTGTCGATTCGGCACCGGTCATGGACAAAGCCTGGGCAAAGCGGTCAGGTACGGGCTGGGTGGGCAAACACAGCAACCTGATAAACCGGCAGATCGGCTCGTTTTTCTTTATCGGCGAACTGATTCTGGACCTCGAACTCGAACCCGACGGCCCCATCACCGACTACTGCGGCACCTGCACCCGCTGCCTGGATGCCTGCCCGACCAACGCCATCGTCGGCCCGTACGTGGTCGACGGCAGCAAGTGCATCTCCTACTTCACGATTGAGTTGAAAGACGCCATCCCGGTGGAGGTGCAGGGGCAGTTCGACAACTGGATTTTCGGCTGTGACATTTGCCAGGATGTATGCCCGTGGAACCGCTTTTCCCAACCGCATAAGACTCCGGCTTTCGATCCGCACCCCGATCTGGCGCAGCTTAGCCGCACCGACTGGGAAGAGATTACCGAAGACGTCTTCCGGGAGATTTTCCGACGGTCGGCGGTCAAACGAACCAAACTGGACGGTTTGAAGCGAAATATACGCTTTAGCCAACCCGATCCGCACCAAGCAGCGGAGTAAGTAATTCTACTAGCCCCTTACCTAACTTTAATTTGCCATACAAGCGTGCTCTACCAATTTTGCGTTGATTGAGTGTAATGTCATTAACCTATATATGCAACGTGACCGTACCAAAACCGAGCAGCGTCTACTCGATGCTGTTGAGCAAATCATTACCGAGGCTGGTCTTGACCAGGTTGGCGTCAACCGGGTTTCACGCCAGTCGGGCATTCCTAAAATTCTGATATACCGCTATTTCGGGGGTATCGATGGGTTGCTTCAGGCGCACTATCTGCGCAGGACGCTGCCCCGTACAACCCTCACGTACGACGTCGAGGCTTTGAAACGAATGTCGATCCCTGAAATCATGGACACGCTCTGCGAACACACTCTGCGGGAGTACCGGCACCTGCGCACTGACGCCCACATGCTGGAGTTTCTTAAAGCGGACCTGATGGGTAACGAACTAGCGAGGAATCCACTGACGAAGGAACGAAACGGGCAGCTACGGCAGGTCATCGATCAGATTGCCGGCATCATAAGCACACCAAACGCACGCCCGTTTACCGCCATTGTTACCTGTGCCATGTCGTTTCTGACGTTTATGAGTCAGCAGAAACGGAGTATCCTCGATATCGACCTGCAAACGGAAGAGGGCTGGAGCCAGATCGAGCACACCATGCGCCGGATTTACAAGGGCGTTGGTATGCTTATCGAGGACGAATTAGCCAGCCAGGTCGAAAAATCGCTGTAACGACTGACCTACCCGCCAAACGTCTTCAAACGTATTATAAAGCGGAGTCGGGGCAAGCCGGATACAGTCAGGTTCGCGCCAGTCGCCGATAATCCCATCGCGGGTTAGATGATCGAATAACGCTTTCCCGCGCTTCCGCACCAGCAGTGACAGCTGGCATCCACGCTGACTGAACTCATCGGGCGTCAATTGCTGAATCTCGTCGTATTGCGCGACGATATGGGCCAGCAGGCCGGTCAGGTGTTCACTTTTTTGCCGCATGGCCGTCAGCCCGGCTTCGGCCGTAATACCAAGCGCGGCCCGGTGCAGGGCCAGGGCCGGGATGGGTGGCGTACTGACCTGCCAGCCATCGGCACCGGGAGCAGGAACGAAGCCAGGGGTCATCTGAAAGCGGTCGTCTTCGCGGTATCCCCACCACCCTGCCAGCCGGGATCGGTTTTGATCGTGGTGCTTCTCGTGCACAAATACACCCGAAATACCGCCGGGACCACTATTGAGGTACTTATAGGAACACCAGGTTGCAAAGTCGACACCCCAGTCGTGCAGTCGCAACGGTACATTGCCAATAGCATGTGCCAGGTCAACCCCAATCGGAACGCAGTGCTGCTGCGCCGTTGCGGCCAGCGCAGCCATGTTGTATAGCTGCCCGGTATAGTAGTTCAGCCCGCTGAGCCAGATTACCGCCAGCTCGTCGGCGTGTTGCGCGATGGCCCGTTGAATATCGGTCGTATGAATCAGCCCGTCATCCTGCGGAGCCACCTCGATGATTGCGTCGGCGGGCGAAAACCCCCGATGCTTCACGTGCGTTTCGAGCGCGTACTGGTCCGACGGGAAATCGCCTTTGATGGTCAGAATCTTGTATTTCGTGGGCGTGGGCTGGTAAAATGAGGCCAGTAGCAGGTGAATATTCACCGTCAGTGCATTCATGGGGCACACTTCAGCGTAAGTCGCCCCCACGATGTCGGCCAGTTGCTGCTTGCAGCATTCGTGGTAGTTGAGCCACGGCCGGCCCGCCCCTTCCCGTTCACGTTCGTCGGCCTGCTCAAACCAGCCTTCCACGCCCAGATTCTGCCAGGTGTCGAGTTCGTGGCTCAGGGCCTTCCGGGCGGCTTTCGGTTGCAGGCCCAGCGAATTGCCACACAGGTAAATTAGGTCGCGGCCGTCGCGCTGCGGGATGAAAAAGCGATCCCGGAAGGAAGCCAGCGGGTCGGTCTGATCGAGTTGCTGCGCGAAGGCAAGGGTAGTTTCGTAAGTCATAAGGTAGCCGCAAGCTATGTACTACATGACCGTTTCCCGCTATTTTTGTTTGGAACGCCGTCGATTTACGGCCGACATCCTTTTTTCCACACGGTGCCTATCGTCATGCGACTCCGTCTGCTTACGGCTTTATTAGTTCCCGCTGCGCTGCTGTCCGGCTGCTCATCAAGCAAACCCCGAATCGACCATTCCGGAGCAATCACAACCTATTGCGACCCACCACTCGCTTATACCTATGATGCCTCTACCCGGCCCGTTGCCAATCTCGATTCCGTGCTGGCGACCAACCCGGCTATTGGGCAGCAGTTTTCACGGCATGATCTGTTGATGGCCAACGCCGTCGCCATCGTTCCGCTGCTGCAACAGCTGACGACTAACCCAGCCGGGCAGGAAGCCGACCGGCTCCGGCAACAGATTCAGTCCCGGCTACTGCTTGCCCAGACACAGGTATCGAGTGTGGCCGCCGAACTCGACTGCGAGGGTGAACGGGCCGATCAGCTGGCCACGTACCTCGATCAGCAGGACACCCGGCGCGTTCGTCGGCTTACTATCGGCTCGGTTGTGATTGGGGCTATTACCACCGTGGCGACGGCCCTTATTCCGGGCGACGATGCCAATAAAGCAGTAGCCATCAGCGGAGGACTGGTCAGCGCGGGACTGGGCGGAGCAGCCGCGTTTTCGTCGGGTAAACGGATTGCGTTTCAGCACAGCCGCAACCTGCTGACCGACATCTGGCAGGAAAAAAATACGTCGGTCATCTATCCACCGGCGGTCTGGTACGTGCTGCACGAAACGGCGTTCAGCAACAGCAAACAACACTCGATTGCTTACAATACCCGGCAGCGGTGGCTCGACTACGTGTTGCCCGGCTCGTCAGCCGACGACCGGGCGTTGTACTTCGGCACGGGGGGGCGTTACAGTGCCGACGACCTGCATACCCGCGCCAATATGCTCAACCAGTTGCAGTCGTCGGTTCGATCGATCAATCAGGATTTACAAAGCCTGCTGCTGACGCTGGCGCAGAAGCTGTAGTAATTTCTTCCGCAACAGCCGGTGCAGGCAGTATCCGGCCGGGCGATTTCGGTATCGAAGAAAAAGGCAGGTCGGTACGTTATAAGCTTAAACCGAACGTTATTTGCGTCGATAAAGGTTACTAGCGTGTACAGTTCACCAGACGGGCTTTTCAGGCCCCCGTTCACCCCAATGAAAAAATTTGTTCTGGCCAGCCTCGTTCTGCTGGCAACCGTAACCGCGAAAGCGCAGATCATCAATCCGGTCCACTGGAGTTATGCTGCCAAGAAAACGAGTTCGACCGAGGCCGTCGTTTTGCTGAAAGCCACGATCGATAAAGGCTGGCATATTTACTCGCAGAACGTAAAAGACGGTGGTCCGATCAAAACATCCTTCACCTTCGATTCGTCGCCGACCTATACGCTGGTCAGCAAAACGCAGGAGCCAAAGCCCATTACCAAGCTGGAGAAGACCTTCGACATGGAGGTGAGCTACTTCGAAAACTCGGTCGTTTTCCAGCAAAAGGTAAAGCTGAAAGGCAATGGCCCCGTTACGGTAAAGGGCAAACTGGAGTTTATGAGCTGTAACGACCAGAAATGCCTGCCGCCCGATGAAGTTGCGTTTAGTATCCCCGTAAAATAAGCCGTTACCACTATGCATTACTTTCAGATGCTAACCAGATACCGGCCGTGGCTGGCACTTGTCTGGCTAGTTATCAGCCTGTTTGCCGCCCAGCCGATCTGGGCGCAGGATACCGTTTCGACCGACGATATTGAGTTCACCCCCGTCGACCCGGCACCCGCCGTTGCGCCCACCGCAACAACCGCAGTTACACCGCAACCGGCAACCGTCGACACCGTGGCGGGTAAGGCAGCCGCAACCGACATCCCGACCGTTGACGCGACACCTGAACCGGTAAAAGACTCCCTGTGGGTGACGTTTCTGGCCGGACTGGTTGGCGGATTTGCGGCTATTTTTATGCCCTGCATTTTTCCGCTGCTGCCCATGACCATCAGCTTCTTCACCAAGCAGTCGGGGACGCGGGCGAAGGGGATCCGCAACGCCCTGATTTACGGCGCGTCGATCATCGTTATCTACGTGGCGCTGGGTCTGCTGATTACCATTGTGTTCGGAGCCGACGCCCTGAATGACCTGTCGACCAACGGCATCTTCAACTTCGCGTTTTTCCTGTTGCTGGTGGTCTTTGCCGCGTCGTTTTTCGGAGCGTTCGAGATCATGCTGCCGACAAGCTGGGCCAACAAGATGGACGCCAAAGCCGATAAGGGTGGGCTGATCGGTATTTTCTTCATGGCGGCTACGCTGGCCCTGGTCAGCTTTTCCTGCACCGGCCCAATCATCGGCACCCTGCTGGTACAGGCCGCTTCGATGGGCGAACTGCTCGGCCCCGCGATCGGTATGTTTGGCTTCGCGCTGGCGCTGGCCCTGCCGTTTACGCTCTTTTCCCTGTTTCCCTCCTGGATGACGTCGTTGCCCAAATCGGGTAGCTGGCTCAATTCGGTGAAGGTGGTACTGGGTTTTCTGGAACTGGCGCTGGCCCTGAAATTTCTGTCAAATGTCGACCTGGCCTACCATTGGCAGTGGTTCGACCGGGAGGTATTTATCGTGCTCTGGGTCATTATCTTCGGTATGCTGGGCTTCTACCTGCTGGGCAAGCTTCGTTTCTCGCACGACAGCGAACTAACCAGTATTTCGGTGCCCCGTCTGTTTCTGTCGATTATCTCGCTCTCGTTTGCACTCTACCTGATTCCGGGTTTGTGGGGTGCTCCCTTGCAGTCGGTATCGGCGTTTTTACCCCCGCAGCAAACGCAGGATTTCGACCTCTACACGCGGTCGCTGGGTAGTAACCCGGTGGCAGAATCAGACAGTAAGACGCCCAAAAAGTACGGCGATATATTCGAAGCTCCGCTGGGTCTGAACGCTTTCTTCGACTACGAGGAAGGGATGGCGTACGCCAAAAAAATGAATAAGCCTGTCATGATCGATTTTACGGGGCATGCCTGCGTCAACTGCCGCAAGATGGAAGCCGCCGTATGGCCCAAACCCGACGTGCTGAAGCGCCTGCGCAACGATTACGTGCTGATTCAGTTGTATGTCGACGATAAGACTGAACTGCCCGATACGGAGCAGCGGGTATCGAGTTATAGCGGCAAAACGATCAAAACGATTGGCAATCAGTGGAGCGATCTCCAGGCCAGCCGGTTCAACACCAATTCGCAGCCTTACTACGTGCTGCTGGGCAACGACGGCAAGCAACTGGTGCAGCCACAGGGAGCCGATTACGAACCAGAAGACTTCGTCAAATTCCTCGACAGCGGGTTGAAAGTCTACTAGCTGAACAAGTGATTCAGACAAATGCTCAATAGGTAAAGAGGTTCAGTGGTGTCAGGTCGGGCCGGGCCGCGGTGGCCGGGCCACGGTGGCCGGGCTGGCGTTCCAGACCTGACATCACCTGAAAGTAAACAAAACGGCGGCTGGTTCGGGTGAACCAGCCGCCGTTTTGTTTCAATATATCGTTGCTAATCAGCTACTTTACTAATGGCTCATCTCGCTGTCTTTTTTACAGCAGCTGGGCAGTTTGTTATAACCGGCTTCGTCGGCCAGCACGTCTTCAGCGTCGTAACCCGTCTTGCTGATGTTGGCTTTCAGTTTGGCGACGTCTGTTTTGGCGGGGTTGTATTTGATCGTAACGACCTTCGATTTCACATCCAGGCTGGCTTCCCTGACGCCTTTTTCAAACGCCAGATTACGCTCGATACGCGCTTTGCACATACCACAGATAGCGGACGTTTTGATCTTTACTTCTTTCTCTTTGTCGTCGCGCAGCCCGGCGACTGTAGTACCGAGAAGCACCAGCGAGGTAAGAGCGGTTAGAATCAGGTTACGAATCATTGGTGTATGTTGGTTTGATGGTTAACGTCTGACATTCAGGGTTTATTCCTGTCTAACCCTGAACAATTATCTGGTGCTAATGGTGCATTCTGCCCATTGAACGGCGATTCATGCCATGCATTCCCTGCATCGACGCCATCGTCATCAGGCTGGGCGACAGGCGCAGGTAAAGTTCGCCCGAAACCGGCATTTTTCCGTACACGGTCTGCAACAATCGGTCCGGCATACTCAGCGTTGACTGCGCGCCCAGCACCAGATCGGTATGTTTGTATTGGGCAAGCCGGTAATTCATACCCAGTGTCAGGCTGTTGATTGTCAGCACCGGGTTAGCCCGGAAAGGATTATTGCCCAACGAACTTTTCGGATCGGTCAGAACCAGTTCCTCCGCCGATTTACCGACGTTCTCGTATCGCCCGAAGAAGTTGACTTTGTTGAGTTGCAGGCTGCTTTCGGCCAGAAACGAATTTTCGGGTCGACCGGGCGCGCGGGCATGGTCGGGATACGCGTTCAAACCGTACACAAACGCCGACGTGACGTAGCTGGCCGGACCAAGCCCTTTGCTGTGCAGCACCGACGCTGTAGTGCGGAACACGTTCTCGTCGGGGTGCAGGTCTTCGGGGCTTTTGATATACCCCTGCGAAAACTGGAACGCCAGCGACGGCGACGGATTGACCGACAGGCGGTACGAGTAGCTGTCGAAGCGGGGGCGATCGAAATTGAAGCGATTCTCGTCGGGTTCGCGGCCTTTGAACGTCGACGCTTCGAGTTTGGCCCATTTATACCGAAAGCCGACCGTCGCGACGCCGAACGTGATGTGCGTGGCGTCCTGCCAGTGGTGGCTCAGGGGCGCATCGGAAATGCCAAAGGCCGAGATACGGTGCATAAATACGGGTGGCCCAACGGTCGGTTCGCCGGGGTAGCCCAGATAGCCGTACAGGTCCATATCCCGGCTAAACGCATGGGCGTAACTAACCGATAATTCCGACACGATGTCGTGCGGGTGCTGCTTATCGATCAGTGGTCGGCCTTCGTAGCTTTCACCGGTCTGGAATAGCAGTGGATAGCCTCCGTTGCCCACCGTCAGCGCGTCGAACGAGAGCATGGCCCGCACCTGAAACAGCCCTTTCCGGCCGACCTTGTGCTGCGCCATGCCCATAAACCAGTTGGGCGCACCGAACTGCTGCGCCCGCCCCCGCCCGCCGGGGTTGTTGCTGTTTTGCGCCGTGTAACGCAGGTAGATGGCGTAGTGCATCATAAACGTCCAGCCCTTCGGTGAGGTGGGTGTCATGTAGGCGTACATAGGCGTATTGTCCGGGTGCCACGACGTCCCCGACCCGTTGCGGTTCATAGGAAGATTCCTCGACAGCGAATGCGTCATACCGCCCATTGCCGTATCCATCGTCAGGCCGTAGTTAGCCATCTTCGTAGTCATGCCCGGCATGGATTTGCCCGGCATGGTGCTGTCTTTGGCCATAGTCATGTCCATACCGGCATGATGGTCGTGCTGGGCCTGGGCCAACAGCCCGGTAGTTATCAGGAGAAAAAGTACGAAGATGTGTTTCATAGGTTGTATTTATTGGTAGGTTCCGCTTCCCTCACGGCAGGAAATCCCTCACCCCAACCGACCTGTCGGACCGCCCCTCTCCCGTTCTGGGAGAGGGGCGGTCCAGGTCAGGGTACACTCAGTTTTCGTGGGTTCAGAACCCAACGGAGCAGTAAACTGTAGACTGTGAACCGTAAACCGGCTTTATGCCGCCATCGCCCGGCACTCTTCGGCGCATTTGCGGCAGGCTTCGGCGCAGGCTTTGCAGTGGGCCACATGGTCGGCATGTTTGTCGCACTCGGCGGCACAGGCTTCGCAGGCTTCTGCACAGACGGTCATGTATGACGCCATAAACTGCGAACCACGAGCTGCCAGCCGACCACAGAGCGTACAGATGTCAGCGCAGTCGCGGCAGAGTTTGATGCAGGCGGTCAGGTCATGGCCTTTGCTGTCTTCTTCGCCCATTTCGAGCAGGGCCGTTACGCAGCGTTCGCAGGTTTCCGCGCAATCAAAGCAGGTATCGGTGTGGGTGTGTTCATGTTGCATCGCTTCCATATAGCCAGGTAGTTTTACAGACCGACGTTGGTCTGGTTAGATAACCCGTTGTGGCCCGTTCCGTTTTTACACAATTCAGGGACGTTATCAACTGGGCTGCGAACCAGCTACTCGCACTGGTTTACGGTTGATGTACGAGTGCATTCATTGCTGTACCGGACCCTTTACTTACGCATTTTAATATCATATAAAGTATAAATAATTATATTTATTAAAACAAATCTATCAACGATATGAATCTCCTTTGCCTACCCCGCGCCCGTTCGCTGGCAACCCTGTTGTGTATTGTTGGACTGGCCAGTTGCGGACATCCCGTTCAGCCTGAAGCAGATCCGGCACCGCAGACAAAACAGCCCCTCAAGCAACCCTACCCGCACAGCGATGGCGCTCCCATTGAATCTATCTTAGGAAATTATACTGCCAGCTGGTACGAAGAATCATCAGACCGGACTACTTATCCCATCAACAATCAAACTGTTTCACTGAGCATCACTCCTATGTCGGGCGACACGGTACAGGTTGCCATTCAGGCGACCAAAAACGGAAAATATTCGCCGGGCCAGAATTTGACCTACTCCAAGGCTGTAGTCATCAGCAGTATATTCACCGATGGGCGTGTTGCGTATTACGTTTATTTGACTCAGCCTACAACAGACAGTTGCGGCTACGACGAACTATATATCTATTCCAACGGTACGATGGACTACTTTTTCATACCGCCAGGCAATGGTCCCTGCTTGGGATCCCGTATCCGTTTACTCAAATAATAATCGAAACGGTTCTGATCAGCTGGGTTACGTTACAGCATATCCAGGCTGCGCCGGTTGACCTGCGCGGCTTTACGAAACTGACCAGGCGTCTGCCCGACGACCTGCCGGAACTGGTTCGACAGGTGCTGCACGCTGCTGTAGCCGAGCCGCCACGCCATTTCACTCAGCGTCAGTTCGCCGTACCGCAGCCACTCCTTTACTTTCTCGATTTTCAGCGCGATCACGTATTTCTCCACGTTCTGCCCTTCGCTGGCGGAAAACAGGCTGCTCAGATAGGAGTACTCGTAACCCAGTTTGCGCTCCAGAAAGGTCGAGATGTTCTCGGTGGGCAGGCGTTCGCCCTTGAGGTGCTGGATTTCGTTGATAAGCAGCACTTTCATATGCTCCACCAGCGACTGCCGCTGGTCATCGACCAGGTCGAATTCATTGTCCTTTAACACGCGCCGGACGTCGTCCAGCGTAATCGTCGGGGGTAGTTCGCCGATCTCGACTTCGCCCAGTTCGACCCGCCCGACGATCAGGCCCAGCTTCTCGAACTCGTCGCGCACCACCCGCTTACAGCGGTTGCACACCATATTTCGGACCGTCAGCGTCGTCATCAGCGTTGGGGTTTGAAACGAAAACCGACGTACACCATCGCCCCCGTGATCGGCCCCCACACCCGCGACCCGGCGTCGAAACTGGCACTATAGGGGTCGCCGGGGCTGATAATCGGGTCGGTTTGCCGGAAGCCGGTCAGGTTTTCACCACCGAGATACACCTCCAGACCGCTGCGGAACGCCCGGCTGACCTGCGCGTAAAGCGTGGCAAATCCGGGTGAATACTCGGTCGGCATGTTAGCGTAGCTAGTGTGTACGTAGCCTTCGCGCAGGTACGGAATCCGGCGGGGGCCGTTCCATTGCAGCGTTGCATCGAACTTCCACTTATCGAACGGCAGGGCGTAGCCCGCGTTGAGCAGCACCCGGTCGCGCGATACCATCATCTTGGGCAACAGCCGCGACTCACCAAACGGGCCGCCCATCGTCTGCTGCACATCGAACAGCCGGTACGCCAGCTTGACATCGAACCGGCGCATGGGCTGTACGTTCAGTTCGGCCTGAAAACTGTTGGCATACGACTGTCCGCTGCGTCCCTGACTGCTCAGGTTGTAAAAGTAAATCTCACGCGGATGGTCGACGTCCACGATCAGCTGATTCTGAAACGTGGTCCGGTGAAAATCAACGACGAACGACGACTTCATGCCCAGCAGTTGCATATCCTGGCTTAAGCTCAGGCCATAGTTCCACGAAATTTCGGGTTGCAGCGTCGCGTCGTTGATGATCGCGCGCGAACTGACGAAGTAGCCGAAGTTCTCGATCAGCAGGTTGGGCACCCGAAACCCCCGCCCCCCGGACGCCCGCAGGCTCAGGCTATTGCTCAGGTTGTATTTGAGGTGGGCGCGGGGGGTCAACTGCGCGCCGAACAGGCTGTGATAATCGAACCGGCCGCCCAGCACCAGCGTCAGCTTATCCGAATCGGTGTAGGTGTATTCGGCAAATAGGCCCGGCACCGATTCGGTCCGGTTTTGCTGAATCGGGGCCAGCGATTCGCGGTAGTCATCGAGCAGGTAACTCAGCCCGGCTTTGTAGGTGTGGTTGGTGTTGCCGATGATGTTCTGGTAAATCAGATTGGCGTAGAATGTGCGCTGCTGCCCCGAATACGGCCGAAAACCGAAATTGGCCGTCTGGTCGTGGGTCAGTCCGTTCAGAATCAGCCCCAGCCCTTTGTACGGCTTGTCAGGAAAGAGAATGGCCGTTTTCGAGAAAAATTCAAGCCGTCTGGTCGTGTTGCCGAAGTCGTAGCGCGACGGCCCGACGCGGGACAGCTGGCCCCCGTCGCGGTCGTCGTACAGGGCTTTCACGCCAAACTGCGCCATAAAGCGGTCGCTGCTGTACTTGTACCGGTTGATGGCGTTGAGCTGCGTGTACAGCGGCAGATCGCGGAAGCCGTCGCCGTTCTGATCGAGTTCGGCCCGCTGCGTACTCGCGTGACCCAGCACCCCGACGCTCCACTTTTTGTTGATCGGCTGCGACCAGTTGGCGTTACCCTCGAACCGCCCAAAGCTGTTGGCGTAGCCGTTCAGAAACAGGCGGTCGGGCGAGTCGGGCTTTTGCAGTTCGATGTTCATCTGCCCGCTCATACTCTCGTAGCCGTTTACCACCGACCCCGCGCCCTTACCGACGTCGATGCTCGTGATCCAGGTGCCGGGGATGTAGTTCAGGCCAAAGGTCGTGGCCAGGCCGCGAATAGTCGGGATGTTCTCGATGTTGGTTTGCACGTACTGCCCGCCCAGCCCTAGAAACTGGATCTGTTTGGCCCCCGTCACGGCATCGGCAAACGACACGCTCACCGACGCGTTGGTCTCGAAACTCTCCGACAGGTTGCAGCAGGCGGCTTTGGCGAGGGTGCGCTGCGTGATGAGTTCGGTCTGAATGGGGTTGATCCGGTCGATCTGCCCCGGCGACCCCGACACCGTGACGGTCGCCAGTGTCCGTTCGGCCCGTAGCGTTGCCGTTATGGGTTTGGTCGGGCTGGTGATGGTCAGGGTATCCGATTGATAGCCAACGTAGCTGACCACCAGCTGCCGGACTGAATCGACCACGGGAACAGCAAACCGACCCAGCGAATCCGTCGCGACGCCGACCGTCGTACCGAGCCAGTAGACATTGGCCCCGACGAGCGGCACGCGTTTATTGTCCAGCGTCTCCCCGACCGTACCGCGCAACAGGGCGACCGGTCGCAGGGTGTCAGTGAGTGTGGCGGGTGAATTTGAGAGCGTATCGGACTGCGCCAGCCCCGGCAGGGAAGCCGCCAGCATCAGCCCTAAAAAAAGATAGTGCATGAAAAATCAGTCTGGTCAATGAAACGGGAAAGCGGCTGCATCCGGGCGGAGACAGTCAGGACTTCATGAATCAAACCAGTCAGATCAGCAGGGTCTGCACAAACGTGAGGATATCACGTCCGGAAAGCGAGAAGGGTGGCGAATGAAACGCGCTGACCAGCGCACTTCCGCGGTCGAACAGCCAGCCCAGCAGGTAGCTGACAAGGGTAATTGCCCCCGCCACGACGGCTTCGGCCACGACTTTGACGAAGTGCGCGATCAGCTGGCTCAGCGACGACGACGTTTCGACATTGTCGTACGACAGATCGTCGTCGCAGCAGTCGGTTTTCTTGACCATCACCTTCCCGGTCGGGGCGGCTTTGGCATCGCTGGCGCAGGATTTGGCGGGCGTCTGTTCGCTGAACGCGACAACGACGGTCTTTTTCTTACCGCGCATCTGACAGGTGTGCTCAACCAGCCCAAACCCCGTGCTGCTGAGCAGCACGACGCAGGCCATCAGGACGTTGAACAGTTGAACGAGTGCGCGTTTCATAGACAGATCAAAAGTAGAGGTGTCGGGCAAGATTTGCAAACCACTACCCGCAAAAGTCGGTAATCCTGCACGTCTGAACCGGGATCGTGTTAGCTTCCCCATCAAAACCAGCCCGTTTACGCATGTACACACTTGCTCAGGCAACCGCCCGACTCCGCCAGCAGATCAGTCAGTTCGTTACCCTGTCCGACGAGGAGTGGAACCCGCTCGTCCCGCACCTGAAGCTCGTCAGCCTGACAAAGCAGCAGGCATTCGCGCAGCAGGGGATCGTGGCGGATCAGCTTGGGCTGGTGCTCGACGGTACGCTGCGGCAGTTCTACACGAAAGACGGCGAAGAGCGAACGACATATTTCTTTTTCGACAACCAGCTCGTCGGTGCCTACATGAGCTGCGTTACGGGTCGGCCATCGCTGGTGACGATTCAGGCCCTGACGCCGGTCACCGGCGTCAGCTTCCCGTATGCCGTACTGCTCTCGCTATTCGACGAGTACCGGGGCTGGCAGCAGTTCGGGCGGCTGCTGGCCGAACACCTGATGGTCGGGCTGGAGGAGCGCATGGTCAGCCTGTTGCTGCTCAGCCCTGAGGAACGTTATCTGGCCCTGCTGGAAGGCCCGCAGAAAGAACTGCTTCAGCGCGTGCCGCAGCATTACATCGCCAATTACCTGGGCATCACTCCCGTCAGTATGAGTCGCATCCGCAACCGCATCCGGCCATGACCCCACCCCGTTGGGGTGGGGGCTAAACACTGTCGTAGGCAAAGCCTCTCCCTGGCGGGGAGGGGTTGGGACGGTCGGCCGCTGCCGTGGGGTCATGGCCGTGGGGTCTTTGAGTTATTATCTTATGTTATCGTTTCGGCACCCGGCCCGGCAGCACCTTTGTCGTATCAATCACAAGCCAAACCGATACCGTTATGCATACGATCTTGGGAGCCGGTGGACACGTATCCGGCGCACTGACCCGCGAACTGATAAACGCGAAACTACCCGTCCGGCTCGTCAGCCGTCGGCCCATAACGACCGACACACCCAATGTGACCTGGCAACCCGCTGACCTGCTCCGGTACGATGAACTACTGAAAGCTACGCAGGGGGCCACCGTATTGTACCTCTGCCCCGGTCTGCCCTACGACAGCACCATCTGGCGACAGCAGTGGCCAACGATTGTCCGTAACGCCATCGACGTCGCCAAAGCCCATCAGGCCCGGCTGATCTTTCTGGACAACGTGTACATGTACGGGCTGGTCGACGGCCCGATGACGGAAACCACGCCCTACAATCCGAGAAGTCCCAAAGGAGAGGTACAGGCGCAGACGGCCACAACACTGATGGACGAGGTCAGGGCCGGGAACCTGCGGGCCAGCCTTGCCCGCTGCCCGGATTTCTATGGCAGCGGTGCCAGCAGCTTCTACGACGCCACCGTACTCGACAAGTTTGCCAACGGCCAGCGGGCGCAGTGGATCGGCCGGGTCGACAAGCGGCACAGCTACCTGTATCTGCCCGACATTGGCCGGGCGCTGTTCCGCCTGGGCCAGCAGCCGGAAAGCGACAATCAGATCTGGCACCTGCCCACCGCCCCCGCCCTCACCGGCCGGGAATACATCAGCCTCGCAGCCAACGTGTTTGGGGTACCCGACCGCTACCTGACGGTGTCAAAAACCGTGACGCAACTGATGGGTCTGTTCATGCCGTTCATGAAAAACGTAGCCGAAGTGTTCTACCAGTACGACCACGATTACGTGTTCAACTCCGACAAGTTCGAGCGGGCGTTTGGGATGCAGCCGACCAGCTACCGCGATGGTGTTACGGCCATCGCCAACAGCCTGCGGAAACCAGTCACTACCCCACCACAGGCTCTGTCGGTGATTGCGGGTTGATACAACTCCGAACATCAGTTGGTACAGACGGTTTGTAGGCAGGATAGCGTCGGCAATGGATTCCGGGGCTGCTCTTGCCATGACGAAGACGATTATTTACTGGTTTCGCAACGACCTGCGCCTGCACGACAACGAAGGATTGTACCGCGCGTACGACGATGCCAATGTCGTACTGCCCGTTTTTGTGTTCGACCCCCGATCCGTTGACTTACTTCCTGACATCGACGTACCAAAGGCCGGACCGCACCGCGTCCGGTTTTTGCTCGAATCGCTCCACGACCTGCGCGAATCGTTGCGCAGCCGGGGGAGTGACCTGCTGATTCGGCTGGGCGATCCCGTTGAAGAACTGGCGAAACTGGCAACCGAACAGCGGGCCACGGCCGTGTATGCCGGGCAGAAAGCCACAAGCGAGGAAACGGCCCTGGAGCAGCAACTGGCAAAGCAGCTCACGAAAAACAGCATCGACCTGCGCCTGTTCTGGATGCTGTCGCTGTACCACATCGACGACCTTCCGTTCGACCTGTCAGAACTCCCCGACGCCTACCGCGACTTTCGGCAGGGCTGCGAACGCAAATCGCACGTTCGACCGGCACTGCCCGAACCAGCCATCAGCCCTCTGCCGGAGACCGTGACAGCCGGAGACTTACCAACATTTTCCAGCCTGGGCCTGACCAAACCCGAAGCCGACACGCGGGCGGCTGTCGCGTTTGTGGGTGGCGAAACGGCCGCACTGGCCCGATTGAATGCCTATTTCTGGGAACGCGATCAGCTCCGAAATTACAAGTACACCCGCAATCAGCTGCTGGGCGACGATTATTCAAGCAAGTTTTCGGCCTGGCTCGCCAACGGCTGTCTGTCGCCACGGCACGTGTACTGGGAAGTGAAACGCTACGAGCAGGAGCGCAAAAAGAACGTATCAACCTACTGGCTCGTGTTCGAGCTGATCTGGCGGGATTATTTCCGGTTTCAGGCGGCAAAGCAGGGCGCGTTGATCTTTCAGGCGAAAGGGCCCCGCAAGGTGTCCACTAAAGGATGGCTGAAAAACAAGGAGTTATTTGCGAAATGGGCCGCCGGGCAAACAGGTATCCCCTTCGTCGACGCGGCCATGCGCGAACTCAACGCGACGGGTTACCTTTCCAACCGCGCCCGGCAGAACGTCGCCAGCCTGCTCATCAACCGCGACGGTAAGCCCGATATGAGCGTATGGTGGCCGTGGGGAGCCGCGTACATGGAAAGCCTGCTGATCGATTACGACCCGGCCAGCAACTGGGGCAACTGGAATCTGGTCGCTAAAGTCGGGGCCGACCCGCGCAACGACCGCTATTTCAACATCTACACGCAGGCCACCCGATACGACGCCAACGGCGAATACGTCAAACTGTGGTGCCCTGAACTGAAAGACGTCCCCGCCGACAAACTGCAACTCCTGTCGCTCAACAGCCCCGATGAACTGGTGGAGTGGGGCGTCGTACTGGGCGACACCTACCCCGAACCACTGGTCGATCCGCAGAAGTGGACACGAAAGAAACCGAAGGCCCCCAAACCATAACAGCGGGTCTGGTAGATTGGCCGTTCTGGTATGGGCTTTGAGAGAACTTATACGCAGACCGATTAGTTATCAATCAGGAAATCACCCCCCAGCTTCTTTATATCCAGCGCCTGTTTCGAGCAAACAGGCTTGCTGCGGTTCGCTACCGATTGATTTCAGTTCGACTCAGTATTATTGATTCATGCACGCGGTTTGCCTGCCTCCGTACGGGGTCAGGTTGCATAAGGCAGTACTACCCTGATCGGGGATATTCATTTAACACACTAGTAACCAATTAACTATGGGAGCATCGAGTGAAACCTTCAGTAAACGGGAAAAAGAAAAACAACGCCAGAAAAAAAAGCAGGACAAACAGGAAAAGCGCGAAGACCGGAAAGCAAATGCCACCAGAGGGCAGGGGCTGGATCAGATGATGGCGTACGTTGATGAGTACGGCAACATCACGAATACCCCACCCAATCCACAGCGTCGCAGTACGGTAGCGCAGGAAGATATCGCCATCAGCGTTGCCCGTCGGGGAGCCGAACCACCGGAAGACCTTGTGCGCCGGGGAACGATAACGCGCTTCGATTCGTCGAAAGGCTACGGCTTCATTCAGGACGGACAAAGTCAGCAGAGCGTGTTTGTCCACCAGAACGAGCTGATCGACGCGGTTCAGCAAAACGATAAGGTTACGTTTGAGATTAAAATGACGCCTAAAGGTGCCAGTGCGATCAACGTAAAAAAATGGGTTAACGAACCGGCACCCGCACCGGTAGCGCCGGCCGGTCAGCCAGCCAGCGAATCCTGACGCCGTGCGGTAGCAGGCCCAGCCATTTACCTTCACCAGTCAGCCTGTACCCGATACCCCTGGTGTCGGGTATTTTGATATAAGCCCCTGTCGACACGACCGATGGCATGATTCCGTGTTTATGACTGGCTGGGTCGACAGAACTCTCTATCGTTATGAATTATCTTTCCTGAATTGTATTTTTGTCAGCTATGATGGTGGTTAAAAAGGGCTTTTAACCGGTTTATCACGACTTTCCCGTAACTGATTATTCATCCCTGTGAAATCGATCGTTCTTTTCATAGTACTGGCCCTGCTGCTAACCAGTTGCGACAAGCCCCTGTTTACGCAGCTTCCCGCCGAAGATACCGGCATCACCTTCGCCAACCGCATCGTGGATAACGACACGATGAACATTATCGACTTCGAGTATATTTACAACGGGGGCGGCACGGCCATCGGCGACTTCAACAACGACGGGCTGGCCGATATTTTCTTTACCGGCAATCAGGTTTCCAACCGGCTGTACCTGAACAAAGGCGAGTTCAAATTCGACGACATCACCAAAACGGCGGGTGTTGGCGGGGGTGGCAAATGGTGTTCGGGCGTCGCGCTCGTCGACATCAATAACGACGGCTGGCTCGACATTTACGTCGGCGCGACGGTCAGTAAAGTAGCCGCCCGGCGGGAGAATATGCTGTTCGTCAATCAGGGGGGCAAAAACGGACAACCGCCGGTGTTCCGCGAGATGGCGAAAGAATACGGCATCGCTGACGACGGCCACACAACCAATGCCGCTTTTGTCGACTACGACAACGACGGCGACCTCGACCTGTACGTACTGACCAACACCATCGAGGAATACCCCAACGCCTACCGCACCCGCCTGACGGATGGCTCATCGATCACGACTGACCGGCTTTACCGCAACGACCCCAACCCCACGGTGGGCCACCCTGTCTTTACCAACGTGTCGAAACCGGCCGGCATTCAGATCGAAGGCTACGGGCTGGGGCTGAATATCACCGACATCAACCGCGACGGCTGGAAAGACGTCTACGTCACGAACGACTACCTCAGCGACGATCTGCTGTGGATCAACAACAAAAACGGTACGTTCACCGACCGGGCTCCCGACTACGTAAAGCACACAAGCGGCTCGGCGATGGGCAACGACATTGCCGATATTAACAACGACGGGCTGGTCGACATTATGGCCGTGGATATGTTGCCGCGCGACAACTACCGCAAGAAGATGCTCGTCGGGCCGAACAACTACCAGACTTACCTCAACAACGATCTCTACAAGCACACGTACCAGTTCGTTCGCAACACGCTGCAACTCAATCAGGGCATGGCCCGCACCGATTCGGGCGGCACACACCCGGTGTTCAGCGAAGTCAGTCTGTTCAGTGACGTTGCCGAAACCGACTGGAGCTGGACACCCAGCCTGCTCGACTTCGACCACGACGGCCACCGTGATCTACTGATTACCAATGGCTTCCCAAAAGACGTGACCGACCGCGATTTCACCTCGTTTCGGGCGCAGAGTTCGTCGGTGGCTCCGAAAGACTTTCTGCTGGCCCAGATTCCGGTCATCAAAATCAGCAACTACGCCTTCCGAAACCGGGGCGAAGCGGGCGTACCGACGTTTGAAGACGTAACCGAAAAGTGGGGTCTGAAAACGCCGTCGTTCTCCAACGGCGCGGCCTATGGCGACCTCGACAACGACGGCGACGTCGATTACGTGGTCAACAACATCAACGACTCGGCCTTTGTCTACCGCAACAACCTGGTCGAGAGCAAGCGCGAAAAAGCCAATTACCTGCGCCTGAAGTTCACCGGTGAGGGGCAGAACCGGATGGGGCTGGGCGCGATTGTGGAGTTGCACTACGGCAAAGACAAAGCGCAGCAGCAGGTCTACGAACACAGCCCGTACCGGGGCTACCTGTCGACCGTCGAAGCCGTCGCGCACTTCGGCCTCGGCGACGTAAAAACCGTTGATGAAGTACGCATCATCTGGCCGGGCCTGAACGGTGCGCCCCAGCATCAGCAGGTGCTGCGCAACGTGCCGGTCAATCAGGTGCTGACCGTCGACGTGCGCAATGCCCGCGAACCGTACAGCCCGGCCGCGCAACCCGCCAGCCTGTTCACCGACGTTACCGATTCGCTGAATATCACGTACCGCCATACCGAACCCGATTACATCGACTTCAACACGCAGAAACTGCTGCCGCACAAGCTGTCGCAGTTTGGCCCGGCGGTATCGGTCGGCGACGTCAACGGCGATGGGCTGGATGATCTGTTTGTCGGTGGTTCGCGGCTCAACAAAGGCCATTTTCTGGTGCAGACCCTGCGCAACGGCAAGCCGACGTTTACCGAGCAGGATTTGCTGCCCGAACCCGCCGTTGCCGGTACGATGTACGGCGGGTCGGGCAACGCGAAGGATAAAGCACAGGAAGATATGGGCACCCTGCTGTTCGACGCTGACGGCGACGGCGACACCGACCTCTACATTGCCAGCGGCAGCGTGGAAGGGCAACCCAATTCGGCCACGTTCCAGGACCGGCTGTATCTCAACGACGGCAAAGGGAAATTTACGCTGACACCGAACGTACTGCCGACCAACACCGTCAGTAAGTCGTGCGTGAAAGCCGTCGACTTCGACCGCGATGGCGACCTCGACCTGTTCGTTGGTGGCCGGATCGAACCCGATCATTACCCCAAACCGGTGTCGAGCTGTCTGCTTCGCAACGATTCAAAGCCCGGTCAGCCGCGCTTTACCGACGTCACGAAAGCGGTGGCCCCTATGCTTATCAACGCCGGGCTGGTCTGCGACGCGCTCTGGACCGATGCCGACGACGATGGCTGGCCCGACCTGATGCTGGCGGGTGAGTTTATGCCGCTGACCATCCTGAAAAACCAGAACGGTAAAAAACTCGACGCCCTGAACACCGGGCTGAACGAACAAAAGGGCTGGTGGAATAGCCTGGTAGCGGGCGACTTCGACCGCGACGGCGACATGGACTACGTTGCCGGTAACCTGGGCCTGAATGCGCGAATGCGGGCATCGGAGCGCGAACCGGTGCGGATGTACGCGGGCGATCTCGACAACAACGGCTTCTACGACGCCATCCCCACGCTGTACCTGCCCGACGAAAACGGGGTTAGCCGCGAGTTCACGCTGCACGGGCGCGACGACCTGATCAAGCAGATGATCGCGATGCGGAAGCGGTTTCCGATGTACAAAGACTTCACGCAGGCCAGCATCGACAAACTGCTGACGACCGAAGAACGCGAGAAAGCAATGGTGCTGGAAGCAAACTATCTGAAGTCGGCCTACATCGAGAACAAGGGCAATGGCGCGTTTGCGATCCACCCTCTCCCCGACCTCGCCCAGCTTGGCCCGATCTTCGGCATGGTGGCGCAGGACGTCGACCGCGACGGTAATCTGGATCTGATGCTGGTCGGCAACGACTACGGTGGCGAAGTGCTGATTGGCCGGTACGACGCGCTCAACGGGCTGTGGCTGCGTGGCGACGGTAAGGGCGGTTTTACTCCGCAGTCCATTGCCAAAAGCGGCTTCTACGTTCCCGGCGACGCCAAAGGACTGGCCCAGCTGACCGACGCGCGAGGCCGTCAGCTACTGGTCGCATCGCAAAACCGGGGTCGGCTGTGCGTATTCCAGAACAGCAAACCGGGGCCCGTTGTCCGGTTGAAACCCACCGATGCATCGGCCCTGTTGACGTTTGCTGACGGCAAAAAACAAAAGATTGACCTAAGCTACGGCAACTCGTTTCTGTCGCAGTCGGGCCGCTCGCTCCCGCTCAGCCCGCAGGTTAAAGCGGTCGACATCACCGATTCCAAAGGGGTCAAACGACGTGCAGGGTTTTAGCGGTTGTTCAGAATTTTATGATCCCTGGCCAAAACGGCCTTTTGTCATCCCTCCTGTCGACAAAAGGGCGATTCGAGGACGGGCTATAAAATCCTAAACAACCGCTTAAAGGTTGTTTAGGATTTCACTGTTCGTATCAAAACTGCCTGTTTTGTCATCCCGAGCCTGCGAGGGATCTTCGCTAAAAGCAACCAAAACCGCCTGTTAACGAAGATCCCTCGCAGGCTCGGGATGACAAAGTGAGCCATGAAACACAATCCTAAACAACCGCTTAGGCAACTGGACTGACCAGGCGTGTGCCTTTGTGGCGACAAAGCAGACACGTCACCCGCGCTTTCACCCGTGTCTCGTCCCGGCAGGGGCGGTCTACGACGTAGGGCTACCCCTGCCGGAACGTCGTCTGGCAGACTATTCTTATTATCCGGCACCCGGATCGGGGTAGAGCGGTCGATTGGCCCATTTCGCCACAAGAGCCCTGAATAAGCCCAATCAGGCAGGTATTATCAGGGCGCTACCGGTATGACTTGTTATGAACGACAAAACATTGGTTGATTTATCAGGTTCTGCAAAAAAAGAAACGCCATAACCAATGACACAAGCCCCTGCCAATTTCAAGCCTCTCCGCTATGATGCCTCGTATGAACAGCCTGCTCCCGACGAAGCAGAAACCATACAGGAAATCATTAACACGATGGCCGAAATCCAACAGAAAACCTACCAGTCGCAAGGGCACGCTATACGTAGTGTACACGCCAAAAGTCATGCGCTGCTGAAGGGAAAACTGGACGTATACGATAATCTGCCCGATTACCTGGCGCAGGGCTTTTTCGCCAAACCGGGCACGTATTCAATTGTAGCCCGTATTTCAACCCAGCCGGGCGACGTACTGCCCGACAGCGTGTCGACACCCCGTGGTATTTCTATCAAAGTAGCAGGTGTCGAAGGCGAGCATCTGCCCGGTGCCGATGAATCGACGACACAGGACTTTATTCTGGTAAACAGCCCGATCTTTCCGCAGAAGCTGAAAGATTTTCTGAGCGGTCTAAAGCGGTTCGACGCCCTGACCAATAAAGCGGAAGGGTTCAAGGAAGGCTTTTCCAAAGTGTTGCGTACCATCGGCGAGGCCGTCGGCTCCGATACCGGCGTGATGGCTGGCATGGGCGGACAACTGGCCACGCACCCAATGGGCGACACGTACTACTCGCAGGGGGCTTTCCTTTACGGTGATTACATGGCCAAGTTTTCCCTGACGCCAATCACCCCCAACCTGACGGCCCTCAAAGACCAGCCTATCGACATTGACAGTGACGATTACGCGCTGCGCCACCTGTTGCAGGAATTCTTCGCCACCAACGGCGGAGAGTGGGAACTGGGCGTGCAACTGTCGACCGATATCGAAAAAATGCCGGTCGAAGATGCGTCGGTCGAATGGCCGGAAGACGAAAGCCCTTATCTGGCGGTCGGTAAAGTAACGATTGCCCCGCAGGAAGGATGGACAGACGAAAAAGCGGCCGTGGTCGACGACAAAATGTACTTTAGCCCCTGGCATGGTCTGGCAGCCCACCGCCCGCTGGGCTCTATTCAACGGGCACGCAAGGCCCCGTATAAAATATCGGCCGAATTCCGCCGGAACATGTACGGCAAGTCGGACAGCCCGGATGATGTAAAGTAACCCCAGTACGGCATGCCGTACCGGCGTATAAAGCAAAGAGGGCTACCAATCGGCAGCCCTCTTTGCTTTGCGCTATTCAGGTCGTCCAGTCAGGCAATTTATCCTCCTAACGGCACGATTCAACGCTTACTCCTGCTCGCTGACGACTTCGGCGAGCGGACGCAGATTACGCTGTTCTTCTTCGTTGTAGGGGAAGATGTCCAGAATTTTGGTGATGTTGACGTCGGTGATCTCAAACGGATCGAGCGACGACTTCAGACTGACCTCCACGCGTTCGTACGCCTGTTTCGGCGTCTCGGCATTGACCAGCATCACACTCGGTATTTTCTTCTGCTTGCCGGTCTTTTCATCGTCCATGACAAACAGTGCTTTCACTTTGAACCACGTCTCTCCGCCATCATCGATCATCAGCACGTCGGCCAGTTTCATGCGCGAGATGTTGGTAATCTCGAACTCCGGCGTGTTGGCGGCAATCTCCTGATACAGGCGACCTTCAGCATCGGTATAGCTGACCGCGTCGACCAGATACGCTTCCGTGACGCTCTTTTGCTTGATAAACTCTTCGTTGCGCGTCCCGACGGTTGCGTCGTCGATGGGCTGCTGATAACGGATTTTTCCGAGAAACCAGTTGGGCATTTTGTGGTAATTTAGTCCGTAAATAAAACAAAAACCGGGCGACAAAAGTGCTTATTTTTGACGTCAGTTTAAGCGGTTTCACACCGGGATTTCTTACTTACAAGGTAAGCGGCCTCAACTGACAAACCGCGCCCAGCAAACGACGAATGCGCATGAACGTACTACTTGTTTTCCTGATTTTACTCGCTACGGCACTCAGCGGCCGGGCACAGCTCGTTTCGGCCGACACGTTTGCTACACAACTGAAACAACAGGCGAAGGCCCAGCTAATCGACGTACGGACGCCCAGCGAGTTTGCCGATGGTCACTTACCCGATGCGATCAATATCAACGCACAAAGTCCTGATTTCACCCAGGCACTCAGCCAGCTCGACAAATCGGAGCCGGTATTTGTTTACTGCCTGTCGGGTGGACGCAGCAAGGGAGCCGTTGAGAAGCTGCACGAACTGGGGTACACGGACGTACACGAACTGAAAGGCGGCTACCTGAAATGGTCTTCGAAAATGATGCCCGTGGCCGGGGTGACCCGCTCGACCAAACAGGCGGAATGGACTACTGCCCGTTTCGACAGCCTGCTCCGGAAACAACCGTTCGTCATGGTTGACGTTTACGCGACCTGGTGCGGTCCTTGCCAGAAAATGGCACCGGCTATCGAGAAGCTACGCCAGGAATTTGCCGGTAAAACAACGATTCTTACCATCAACGCCGACACTGAAAAACCATTTCTGGCGGCTTATCAGGTTGACGAACTGCCCACGCTCCTGATTTTTCGCAACGGCAAACTCGCAGACCGGCAAATCGGCTTCCGCGACGAAGCCGCCCTTCGCGCCCTGCTCAGGTAGCGAAAGCCACTGCATTCACGTAACAAAAACTTTACATACGACTCATGAACCATCTGGCCATATTGCATGTATATACATTAAATATACCTGTAATCATTTAACCAGCACAAATCATGGAAGCACAAGCAGCCACCAAATGGGTTATCGACCCGCTTCACTCAGAAATTCAGTTCAAAGTAAAACACCTGATGGTATCGACCGTAACGGGCTCGTTCGGTCAGTACGAGGGTACGGTCGAGATGGCCGGTGACGATTTTGAAGACGCAAAAATTCAGTTTTCGGCCGACATCGACAGCATCAGCACGGGCAACGAACAGCGCGATGGCCACCTGAAATCGGGTGAATTCTTCGACGCGAAGCAGTTCCCCAAATTATCGTTCGAATCGACGGGTATGACCAAAACCGGCGACGATACGTACGACCTGCGCGGCAACATGACGCTACACGGTGTTACGAAACCTGTCACGCTGAAAGCTGAATACGGCGGTCAGATGGGCGATTTTTACGGTCAGACCAAAGCCGGTTTCGAAGTAACCGGCACCATCAAGCGTAAAGAATTTGACCTGACCTGGGATGGCATTACCGAAGCCGGTGGCGTTGTTCTCAGCGACGACGTTCGCTTGGTGATGAACATCCAGCTTACGAAGCAGGCATAATCATAAGGTTATAAAGTTATAGGGTTGGATAGGTACAGAGTTGGCTGACGCCGGTAGTGCTCGCGTCAGCTAACTCTGTACCTATCCAACCCTATAACTTTATAACTGCCCAACCCTACAACTAGTCAACTTTCTCACAACTGTCGCAGATAGCTCAGTTTGGCAATCGCGTGATCCTCGATTCGATTCAAAGCGGGGAATGTCGCAGTAGCGTCGCGGTGGTTGAGTACCAGATACAAAAACGACAGCGGCTGGTATTCCCACGACAGCCGGACGTTGTAGTTGCTCGACCTATTTTCCGTGTTCTGCTGGTAGAAACCAATCAGTTGCAGACGCGGATTGAACGCCAGCCGCCCCTCCAGCGCGTACAGATTCACGGTTGTACTGGTGCGCGCATCGCCTACCTCCCGGAACCGGTTCATATTGATTCGGCCCGTAAACGACAGGTGCGGGACGGGCGCAAACTGGAGCTGCCCCGTAAACGATTGCAACGATCCGTCGAAATAGGTCCCCCACTCCCCGTGTGCAAACGCGTTGATGATTTTTGACTGATCTGTTTGCAGAAACAGCGAGTGCCGGGTGTAGCGGTACTCCCCCGCCGGTATCGTAATGCCCAGCGGTTCGAACGCTTCAGTCAGTCGTTGCATGGTCGGGCTGAATCCGTAGCCAATAAAGCCGCCGTTTTGCAGGTTCAGCCAGAAGGGAAACAGCGTCAACTGGCGCTCCACCAGCTTGCCGGTCGATGCCTGGTGGTACATTTCCGGCAGAAAACCCGGTTCAAATGCCCGAATCCAGCGCCGGAATGGCAATTTGTTGCCCCGGTAGTACCAGTTGATGCCGGGGGTAGTGCCGACAACGTCGCTGCGGGATACGAAACCAACTTCCGGATTGAAGGTCGTCGTTACCACCGATTGCGTCCACCAGATTTTAAACTGATTGCTCGTGTATTGGTACTGCGCGAATCCCGCGAAGCCCTGCACCCCCGTCGGATTCGTGACCGAGTGAATCGCCATTGCGTTGAGCGAGTGAGCCTCCCCCAGCCGAAAAAAACCGTCGACCGCACTAACTATGTTGGTGCCATCGGGGCGGTTGCGCACGGTCATCAACGCCCCGATCCGGTTTTGTTTTCCGAAGTTCTGCGAGTAGCGACCCACGAAAAAGTTAGTCGCGGGCGTATCGTCGACACCGCGCTGCCGGATCAGGATGGCCCCGTAGTTGCGCCGTAGCGACCGGTACACAAACCGGCCTCCCGCGTCAATCGGGATCGGATTGCCAGCATCATCCAGCCCGATCCGGCGACTGAAAAACGGTTGAATCCGCATACTCCCCCCCGACCCATCGTTGCCGGGCCGGGCACCAACCCCAAACAGTGACGCATTTTCAAGGAAGAATTGCCGCCGTTCGGGGAAGAAAACCGAGAAGCGCGTCACATTATTGACCTGCCGGTCGGCGTCGGCCTGCGCGAAATCGGTGTTTGTCGTCAGGTCGAGGACGGCATTCGGGTTGATGGCCCATTTTAGCTCACCGCCTACTTTCAGGCTGGTTGCCTCCGGCCGCACGTCGGGATCGAAATTCTGGTAGCGGTCGTACGAGGCCAGCACGTAAGGCTGAATACGGATGTTGGGCCGGGGCGGTGGGGGTTGCAGATTTTTGAGCAGCCCGGCATACTCCATCCGCAATGAGCTGAACGAGCGGGGATAGGGCGAGAAAGCGGTGATCTCGTTGGTCAGCCGGCGGTTTCGGTAGAGGTTGAAGCCCCAGTTCTGCGACGTGTCGGTCGTACCGGGGTAGCGCAGGGTTTGCCACGGAATCGCGATTTCAGCCACCCAGCCCGAATCGGTCCGCGACGTTCTGACCCGCCAGAGTCCGTCCCAGTCCACATCGTAATACAGATCATCGAACGATAACAGGTCCCGCTGCACCCCGTAGGGATTTGCCAGCAAGGCCATCGCATTGCGCCGGTCATTGAAACCGTCGAACGACAGCCCGATCAGATCATGCGAATCGGTATCGAAATCCCGGCGGAAGTCGATGGCGCGGATAGCCCGACGCCCCAGCGAATCGTGGGCCGTAACGGCGAAGTAGAGGTACTGCCGGTTGTAGAGTACCCGCACGTCGGTCCGGTTGCTGGGGGTGGCTCCCTGAAACGGCTCGATCTGCGTGAATCGGGGCGACGGTTTGGCCCGTTGCCAATCGGCTTCATTGAGCCGCCCGTCGATACGCAGTGTCGTATTGATGCGTGTTGCTTCAAGGGTACTACGCACGGAATCGGGCTTGAACAACGACGCATCCTGCGCCTGGGCAGTTAGTGAAAAAAGTACCAGTAAAATGAAAAGGAAACGTTGACTCATAGGCGTTGAGGAAGTGTGGTCTGTTACTGTGTAGCCTGGACCGGTCCGCCGGTGCGGTCCAGGCTACACAGCGAACGAGGTGCCTTTTCAGACACCTCGTTTGGGTTACGTGAAGCGGATGTTACAGAATCAATCCGCTCCGGCGAAGCATGGCTTTGGGCGACGGTTCGCGGCCCCGGAACTTCTTGTAAAGCTCCATTGGCCGTTCGCTGCCGCCTTTCTCCAGCACGTTTTTGCGGAAGCTGTCGGCAGCGGCTTTGTTATCCAACCCACCCTTCTCCTTGAAGAATTCAAAGGCATCGGCGTCGAGCACTTCACTCCATTTGTAGCTGTAATACCCCGCCGAGTAGCCCCCCGCGAAGATGTGCGCAAAGGCCGGGCTGAAGGCTACGCCATCGACACGCGGGAACAGATTCGCCACTGAGTCGACCCGGTTTTCAATCTCCGTAATGCTTTCACCCGTCGGCTTCTGCCCGTGGTAATACATATCGACCAGACCGAACCGGAGTTGGCGCATATTGGCCAGACCAGCCAGGAAGTTCTGACTGGCGCGGATCTTCTCGATCAGTTCGTTGGGAATGACCTCGCCCGTCTGGTAGTGTTTGGCAAACAGTTTCAGGGCTTCGGGGTCGTAGCACCAGTTTTCCATCACCTGCGAGGGCAGCTCGACAAAATCGCGGGGCACATTGGTCCCGCTCAGGCTTTCGTACTGCCCATTGGCCAGCATCCCGTGCAGCCCGTGGCCGAACTCGTGAAACAGCGTCGTTACCTCGCTGAACGTCAGCAGCGATGGCTTACTCTCGACGGTCGATACCACGACGGGCTTCGTGAAGTTGCAGACGTTAACGATCTGCGGACGGATGTTCTGGTTATTCTCGATCTTCTGCCCCTGAATGTCGTTCATCCAGGCACCGCTGCGCTTCCCGGCGCGGGGGAAGTAGTCGCCGTAAAACACCGAAACAAACTTGCCGTCTTTGTCGAACACGTCGAACGTCCGGACTTCGGGGTTATAAACCGGGATGTCTTTGCGCTCTTTAAACGTGATGCCATATAGTTTATTGGCCACCGTAAACGCACCGTCGAGGACATTGTCGAGTTTGAAATATGGCTTCAGCGTTTCGTCGTCGAGGTCGTATTTTTCCTTCTTCAGCTTCTCCGCGTAGTAGCTGTTGTCCCACGCCTGTAGCCTGTCGTCGGTGAAGCCGTGGGCTTTAGCGTAGGTCGTAAGTTCGGCCAGTTGCTTCTCGGCGGCCGGGCGGGCGTAACCAACCAGTTCGTCGAGAAAACTCTGCACTTTGGCCCGCGAACCGGCCATACTTTCTTCCAGCACAAAATCGGCATGGGTCTGGTACCCCAACAGGTTGGCCCGTTCGTAGCGCAGGTCAACGATTTTTTTGATAATCGCCTGATTATCGTTTTTGTCGCCGTGAAAGCCGCGCCCGTTGAACGCCATGTACATCGTTTTACGCAGTTCCCGCTTATCGACATGCTGCATAAACGGGCCGTAGCTGGGAGCCTGCAACGTAAAGACAAATCCCTCCTTTCCCTGCTGTTTTGCCGTCGCTTTGGCCGCTTCGAGCGCGTAGTCGGGCAGACCGGCCAGTTCCTTCGGGTCGGTAATAACCATCGAAAACTCGTTAGTTTCGTTCAGCACGTTTTCGCCGAACTGAAGCGACAACTGCGAGAGTTCCTTATCGATTGTGCGTAGCCGATCCTTCCCCTTGTCGTCCAGATTGGCACCGTTGCGGGCGAATCGTTTGTACGCTTTTTCGAGCAGCATACTGCTTTCGGTGTCCAGTTTCAGGCTGGCCCGCTTGTCGTATACCGATTTGATCCGGGCGAACAGCTTCTGATTCAGCGTTACGTCGTTGCCGTATTCGGTCAGCATCGGCGACGCTTCTTTCACGATCTTCTGCAGGTCGGGCGTGGTTTCGGCGCTGTTGAGGTTGAACAGCACCGACGACACCTTACCCAACAGATCACCGGAGCGTTCGAGCGCCAGAATCGTATTGTCGAAGGTTGGTTCGGCCTTATTGTTTGTGATGAGGTCGACTTCTTTGCGCGCCTGTTTCAGCCCTTCCTTCAGGGCAGGCATGTAGTCGTCGTTGGTAATCTTGTCAAAGGGAGCCGTCTGATGGGGTGTCGTGTACGGCTGTAAAAAAGGATTCTGATGCATAGAAACACGGGTCGTTTTAGACGGGGCCGGCTGGGCAACAGCCGTAACAGCCGCTACACCTAGCCATAAACCCGTCAGGGCAAGTTGTTGATGTAACATGGGGTGAGTCAGGATGAGTTTCCCGCAAAATACGACAAAATCAGGCTGGGGTTACCGGGCTGTGACGAATGGTATGTAGCTCCTGGTGGCTATGTGTAGCCTGGACGGTGTATGTAGCCTGGACGTCCACGTCCGGGTTGCTTGGTCGGCAGGAGCTGGTCTTGCTGGATAATAGTGTATGTAGCCTGGACCTCCAGGTCCGGGTGGACGCGATAGCGGCCAAAAAAGCTGCCGCCTGCATAAGTTGGCCTGACGGCCACCCGGACCTGGAGGTCCAGGCTACGTACACCGTCAGGCTACACATGTCACTAGGTTACTAACCAATTAGTTTATCGGCTGCCAGACATGGCCGTCTGGCTTACACCACTCAGCACCTGCTGCTTGATGGTTTTGATCCGGTCGTTGAAGCCGATATGCGGGTAATCGACGTCGGGCAGTTCAGTAGCGTTCAGAAACTCCTGAATGACGGGGTCGTGAGCCACGCGCCGACCGGTGTCAACACTGACGTATTTCGAGATGGTCCAGAGCACGTTTTTCAGGTGCGTCCGGGCATCGTCGGTCATGTAAAATTCCGTCACGATGGTGTCTTCGTTGTGATAGATCAGCCGCGACGAAATCCGGATCCACTCACTGACCAGCGCGGGGCGGATGTACGCAATCTGGTGCTGATACACGACCCAGCTCGTGCGCAGCTCGTGGAACATCTGGCCGGGATTGAAGTCGTACAGCTTGGCTACCTGATCTTCACGGGCATTGAAGTAGTAGTCGAAATACTTGGCGTTGTTGAGATGCTGAAGCGGGTCACAATCCTGAAATCGGATGATAACCCGCGATTCGGTTTCGGTCGGATAAATTCGGCCGGGATCGCGTCGGAACATAGTAGGCTGGTTTTCGGTATGCGGTATTCGGTTTACAGTATACGGTTTTCGGCAGACTACCGGATACCGCGTACTGAAAACACGAAGTACGAACCGTAAAATTTCCGGCTAGATTCCGCGTCGATGTAATCACAGCTTACATCTTTGCGTTTAGTACAAAAAAACCATTATTTATTTCTATGAACGCACGACACTTCATCCTGCCCCTCGCCACACTTAGCCTCCTGGTTTTCACACTGGTATCGTTTGTCCCGAAAGCCGATGATCCCGACGCCGTGCTGGGCACCTGGCTCAACGGCACCAAGAAAGGCCACGTCGAGATTTACAAAAAGGGGGGGACCTACTTCGGCAAGCTGGTCTGGCTGGGTCAGCCAAACGACCCCACCACGGGCAAACCCCGCACCGACAAGAAAAACACCGACCCCTCGAAGCGGTCACGGCCCATGATGAATATGCCGCTGATGTACAATTTCAAATACGACGGCAGTAACGTCTGGAGCGACGGTAAAATTTACAACCCCGAAGACGGCAAAGAATACAACTGCAAAATGACGCTTACCGATCCCAACACACTCAATGTGCGCGGCTACGTCGGCATTTCGCTCCTCGGCAAAACCCAGATCTGGACGCGGATTAAATAAAGTTTTAAAGTTGTATAGTTATAGCGTTGTAAGTAGCCAAACAAAATTAGTTTAACACAGAGCCACAGAGAACACAAAGCGATAATGTATGTAAGTAGTTGATTAATAATAAACTAATACTCTGTGCTCTCTGCGACTCTGTGTTAAATCAAATACGTCTATGTACTTGTAGTTATAGCGTTGTATAGTTATAGAGTTGGCTGGCGCGTCCTGTTTACCGCCGGATGGTAACTTTATAACTCTACAACTCTACAACCATCCAACTATACAATTCAAAAAAATGCATACCCTCATCATCGGAGCGGGACCGGCTGGGCTGGCGGTGGCGGGAGAACTGACCCGCCGGAAGCTGCCGTTCACGATTATCGAAGCCAGCGAGTACGTGGGCTATAGCTGGCGGCAGCACTACGACCGGCTCCAACTGCACACCGTCAAGGAGCACTCCGCCCTCCCCCATTTCCCGTTTCCGGCCAGCTACCCCACGTATCCGTCGCGTTTGCAGGTGGTCGAGTACCTGGAGTTGTATGCCGCTCATTTCAACATACAGCCGCAGTTCAACCAACGGGTCGTCAGCATCCGGCAGGCACTGGCAGCAGCGGGCTGGATCGTGCAGACACAGACCGACACGTTTACGGCGGATCAGGTTGTGGTGGCAGCTGGCTACAACCGGATACCCAACATCCCCGACCTGCCCGGTCAGCGTACCTTTCGGGGGATCATCTGGCACAGCTACGAATACCGCAACGGCGCACCCTTCCGCGATAAGGATGTGCTCGTTGTGGGGATGGGCAATACGGGCGCTGAACTGGCGCTCGACCTGCTCGACTACGGTGCCCGGCCGGTTATATCGGTGCGGGGCCCGGTAAACGTAGCCCGGCGGGATTCATTTGGTCGGCCTACGCAGCCGACGGCTATTTTCATGAGTCGCTTCCCCAACTGGTTCTACGATCTGGTGTCGGGTGTGGCGCAGCGGCTGACAATCGGTGATTTATCGCCCTACGGCCTGGGCAAACCGAAACATCCCGCTTCGTACGACATTCGTCGGGGTAAAATCCCGGTCATCGACGTCGGTACGATCGATAAAATCAAGGCCGGTGAGGTTAAGGTCGTATCCGCCATTCAGCAGGTCAACATCCGCACCGTTACGTTTACCGATGGGCAGGAGCTTCCTTTCGAGGCAATCGTACTGGCAACGGGCTACCGGCCCGGCCTGAGCGACCTGCTCGGTGCTGATCTGTCGCAGCGGGTACTGAACGAACGGGGTTACCCCAGGCGTCCTTGGTTTGCAGAGGCTGATTTGCGGGGCCTATACTTCATGGGCTACACCACCCCCTCGACGGGCGTACTGTATAGCATCAACCGGGAGGCCGGTACGGTTACATCGCATATCGCCCAAAACAATTCTGTCCCGGCATAGTTCTATTCGAAAAGTCAGCTAAACGGCTGATACATCATCATAAATCACTACGACCATGAACGAGACAACAGCAAGCGGCATGTGGGATCAACTGAAAGGTAAAATCAAACAGGCATACGCCGATCTGACCGACGACGACCTCACCTACGCCGAAGGTAAGGAAGACGAAATGTGGGGTAAGCTGAAAGAAAAAACCGGCAAGACCAAAGATGAAATTCATAAGCAGGTAGCTGACATGTAGGCTACTCGCCATACAGTTACGGAAAAGCCGGGGCCATGCTCCGGCTTTTTTTGTGCCCTACCGTTTACGAACTTCATTCCTAAAAATCGTTAACGACCGTTTACTAAACACCCACATTGTTCTAGCTTACAGATAGATACGAACCCATTCAATTTTTAACCAACGCGTTATCTGTATGAAAGCTAGTCTCCTAACTACCCTGCTGGCCGTCGGTACGCTGACGTTCGCCAGCGGGCAAACCGAAACGGCTGCGGTGACCGTGCCGGAGGGCGTCACGCGCGTGACATCGGTCGAAGGCATCACCGAGTACAATCTCAAAAACGGCCTGCGTGTGCTGCTCTTCCCCGACGCGTCGAAACCCACGATTACCGTCAACATCACCTATCTGGTCGGGTCGCGGCACGAGGGGCTGGGCGAAACGGGCATGGCTCACCTGCTGGAGCATATGGTGTTTAAGGGCTCGACCAAACACAAGAACATCCCGCAGGAACTGACCGAACACGGTAGCTGGCCCAACGGCACCACCTGGCTCGACCGCACAAATTACTTTGAAACCTTCTCAGCCACCGACGACAACCTGAAGTGGGCACTCGATCTGGAAGCCGACCGGATGGTCAACAGCTTTATCGATAAAAAAGACCTCGAAACCGAGTTTACTGTCGTGCGCAACGAGTTTGAAATGGGCGAAAACTCCCCGCAGTCGGTGCTGATGGAGCGGGTACTGTCGTCGGCCTATCTGTGGCACAACTACGGCAAATCGACCATCGGCTCGAAGGAAGATATCGAACGCGTACCCATCGATAACCTGAAAGCGTTTTACCAAAAATACTACCAGCCCGACAACGCCGTGCTGCTGGTGGCCGGTAAGTTCGATGAAGTCAAAACGCTGGCCCTCATCGACCAGTATTACAGCTCTATCCCCCGCCCGGCCCGCGCACTGAAACAGCCGTACACCATCGAGCCAACGCAGGACGGCGAACGCATGGTGACGCTCAAACGCGTGGGCGATACGCAGGGCGTGGCCGCAGCCTACCACACCCCGGCGGGTACGCATCCCGACTACCCCGCCCTCGACGTGGTGATGGATGTGCTGACCAACGAACCCGGTGGTCGGCTTTATAAGGCCCTGGTCGAAGCGAAAAAAGCGGCCCTCGAGTGGGGCTGGACACCCGCCCTGCACGACCCCGGCTTTGCTTATTTCTACGCGGAAGTGCGGAAAGAAAACTCGCTCGACTCGGCCAGAACGGTGATGATGAACACTCTCGATGCCGTAGCCACCAAACCACCGACAACTGAGGAAGTAGAGCGGGCCAAAACGAAAATCCTGAGCCAGATCGAACTGATGTTCAAGCAGGTCGACCGGGTGGGGCTGCAACTGAGCGAGTACATCGCAGCTGGCGACTGGCGGCTGGTATTCCTCTACCGCGACGCCATCCGCAAGGTGACCCCCGCCGATGCGCAGCGGGTAGCGTCGGCTTATTTCAAACCCGCCAACCGCACCGTCGGCCTGTTTATCCCCGATCAGAAACCCGACCGGGCCGAGATTCCCGAAGCACCCGACCTGATGGCGCGGGTGACCGGCTACAAAGGTGAGCAGATGGTGGCCGCCGGTGAAGCTTTCGACCCGGCCCCAGCCAACATCGACGCCCGTACCAAACGCAGTCAGGAGAGCAACGGCATGAAATACGCCTTTCTGCCAAAAAGCAATCGGGGCAATTCGGTTGCCGCCCGGATTCAGCTGCGCATGGGCGACGAAGCCAGCCTGCAAAACCGCATGACGGCAGCCTCCATGACAGCGTCGATGCTGGAACGCGGCAGCAAAACCCGGACGTATCAGCAGATCAAAGACGAACTCGACAAGCTAAAAGCCCGCGCTTACGTCTACAGCAATGGGCAGTCGGCAACGGTCAATATCGAAACAACGAAAGAGAACCTGCCCGCCGTCATGGACATCGTCACCGACTGCCTGCGCAACCCGGCCTTCTCCGAGGCTGAATTCAACAAGCTGAAAGAAGAACGGCTGGCCTCCATCGAGTCGCAGAAGCAGGAGCCAAATTCCATTGCCTGGAACGTGTCCGAGCGTACGATGAACCCCTACCCCAAAAGCCACCCGTTTTATACCCAGACCTTCGACGAAGAAATTGCCAGTCTGAAGACGCTGACCATCGCCGATGTACGGCAGTTTTATAAAGACTTCTACGGTGCCCAGAACGGGTCGGTAGCCATAGTCGGCTCGTTTGACGAAGCACCGATGAAAGCGAAGCTGAAGAAAGACATGGGATCGTGGAAAGCGGCCAAAGCCTATACCCGCATCCCGACGCAGCTCTTCGCTGACCTGAAGCCGAAGACCGAAGCTATTCAGACCGACGACAAAGCCAACGCCATGATCGTGATGGGCCTGAAATTTCCGATGCGCGACGACGACCCCGATTACGCGGCCGTTTACATGGCCAACTACATTCTGGGTGATGGCTTCCTGAATTCCCGACTCGCAACGCGTATTCGGCAGAAAGAGGGTGTCAGCTACGGCGTCGGCTCGTTTGTCAACGTAGACGATACCGATAAAGTAGCCAGCTTCGGTTCCTACGCCATCTACAATCCCGAAAACTCGGAACGGCTGGAGAAAGCGTACCGGGAAGAAGTCGAAAAGCTGGCCAAGGAGGGTGTGACGGCCGACGAACTGAAAGCCGCGAAAACCGCCATTCTGCAAAACAGTCAGGTTGAGCGGGCGCAGGATGGCTTCCTCACGTACAAGTGGGCAAAGTACCTGGGTAAAGACGGGGGCCGCTCTTTCACCTACGACACCGACTTCGAAAAGCGTGTTGCCGCCCTGACAGCCGAGCAGGTTAGTGCAGCCGCCAAGAAATACATCGACTACAGCAGGCTGACGATTGTGAAAGCCGGTGACTTTGCCAAAGCCGCCAAAAAAGTAACCGATAAGCAACCCGCATCGGCGGTTAGTGGCGGGAAGAATTAAGGGAGTGATTTTACGAGTTCGTTACAAAAGGGCGTTGGCAATCGGTCAACGCCCTTTTCATAGTCACTTGATGAGAAATTGGTCAGATCGAGGGAAGTGTCCAACTTAATTTTTCCCGTGCCGTGTGGAATAGCCGGGGCTCATGCATCCTGAAACTAAAAAAATCGTTGCACCATGAAATCGCTACTACTTGGCTTCCTTCTGGTTGTGCTGATACCAGCCGTTCAGGGGCAGGATCGCATTGCGCTGCTACGCGACACCACCCGGCTGGGCGTTTCGCTACACACGTTGCAGCAACGCTACCCGCCAGCCCTGGCAAAAACCGAAAAAGATCAGTCGAGGGCGGCTTTCAGCGGCCGGGCGAAACTGTATTTCGATACGCTGAATGCACAGACTCAGCGGTTCTTTCGCTTTATGGACGCGCGAAAAAAACGAATACCCGTGCCGGGAATCGCGGTTGAGACGCAGGAGTTTATAAAGCCCGACGGCACCTATGATCGGGTATTCTGTCAGTTTTCGAGCGATACGCTAACCAGCGAACAGGAAATAGCCCTGCTTAGCCTGATGGCTGACTGGTACGCTGCAAATCCATTTCCACTAAAGACAAAAGCCGGTTTCTGGTGGCAGAACTACACACAGATCGGTTCGCCGAAACCGAAACGAACTGTTCACCGGGGGCCGGGCGTCATCAACACGCTCGCCGGTGCCCGGCAGACGGATCGCCCCGATACGGTGAACGTGCTGGCCCTCAACCAGCTTGACCTGACCCGCGTTCCCGACGTTGTTTATCGCTTTCCAAACCTGGAAGAGATCGACCTGTCACGGAATCAACTGACGCAGTTGCCCGCCCGCCTGACCGCCGACCTGCCCCGACTTCGGCGACTGAGTGTGCTCTACAATGCGATTCCCGACGACAGCGTCTTTTTCAGCAAAAACAGGCATCTGACCGCTCTCAACCTACAGGGCAACAGGCTGACACGTGTTCCCGCTTCGGTCGGGCTGAACCGGCGGCTGGAAAGTCTGTGGCTGGGCAACAATACACTGGCTCAGCTCAACACGAAGCCGCTACACCGCCTGCGCCGGTTAAACGATCTGAACCTCTACAGCGCGGGGCTGAACAGGCTGCCCACGTCGATCAAACGGCTACATCACCTGACGGTGCTCGATCTGTATTACAACAAATTGACGAGGCTACCGAAACAGTTGACTAAACTCAGGCGGCTTGAGCAACTGGCCCTGTCGCATAATGATCTGTCGGCCCTGCCGCCCACACTGGCGCGGCTGCGGCATCTTCAGCAGTTGTATGCCCATCATAACCGCATCAGTCAGCTACCGGCAGGATTTAGTCGACTGCGTACACTGACCGTACTCAATCTGGGTTACAACTGGATTACGGTAGTGCCGCCCAGTCTGGCCGACTTACCCGCTTTATCCGAACTCGACCTGAATAACAACAACATACAGGAATTTCCAGCCGTACTCAACTCGATCAAAACGCTTAAACGGGTGTATCTCGGCAGCAATCCGCTGTTTGGTTCGGAAGCCATGAACAGCCGCTACGCTCCCCAGATTCAGCAGTTGCAGGCCCGTCAGACCGAGGTGTTTTATTGAGGTAATCCAGACCGGTCCGCCGGCGCGGGTCCACGTCTGGTGGCCGTTAGGCCAACTGGTGCAGCCGGCCGCTTTTCAGGCCGCTGCGCGTCCACCCGACGTGGACCCGCGCCGGCGGACCGGTCTGGGCTACAATCGCAAAAAAAATACCTAAGCTGGATAGAAAGTGGTGGCAAGGCTGTTAGCCGGGTATTACCCGTCAATCAATGCAGGCAACCTCTCCCCAACTTAGTCAATCTCCCAACCGCGTTACACTCTGGTCGGCCTTACTGGCCGTGTACATTCTGTGGGGATCGACGTATTTGTTTATCCATTTCATGACCGAGCGGATGCCCCCGCTCTACATGGCGTCGATGCGGTACATCGTAGCGGGCACCATTCTCTACAGCTACGCCCGGCTGACGGGTACACCCCGCGCCACTCGTGCCGAATGGCGGTCGGCGGCCATCATCGGTGTCTTATTGCTGACCATCGCAAACGGTTGCCTGACGGCTGGTATTCAGTACATTCCAACGGGTATGGCCGCTTTGCTGGGAGGTATGCTGCCCGTTTTTCTGCTTAGCCTCAACTGGATTTCCTTCGGTCGGCAGCGACCAACCAATCTGGCCCTGATGGGCCTATTACTCGGTCTTATCGGCGTTTTCTTTTTGATAAAGCCCGGCCGACTTCAGCCGATGGGCGGGCCGCAGGCCAACCTGATTGGGTCGGCGCTGGTGATTGCCGGTAACTTTTCCTGGGCAATCGGCACCCTGCTGACGCCCCGCCTGACGTTACCCAGCGGTGCCTTGTCGAGTGGGATTCAGATGCTGGTGGGTGGATTTGTGCTACTGGGAGTTAGCCTGCTTGTGGAGCCTGTTACACCCTGGAGTCTCATTCAGGCCCCACCCAAAGCTATCGGCTCGATGCTTTACCTGGTCGTTTTTGGCAGTATTATCGGCTTCTCGGCTTATTCGTGGTTAGCCCGTAATGCCCCGCCCCAGCTGCTGTCGACTTACGCCTTCGTCAACCCCGTCGTCGCGATGCTGCTCGGTTCGCTTTTCGCCGGTGAGCTTTTTTCTACCCAGTCGCTGATCGGCGCGTTGATCGCGCTCGCCGGCGTCGTGCTGATTACACTGGGGAGGAAGTAGAGTTGTAGTTATAAAGTTGCTACCGCCGGACCTGGACGCGCCAGCTAACTTTATAATCCTACAACTCTAAAACTATTCAACTCTAAAACTACACAATCACCGGCACCGGGGGGAAGGCGGCTTGTGCGGCCGTGATGCCTTTCTGGAACATCTGCTGCATCAGGGCGGGGTCGAATGTGAGACCGCCGGGCCCGCCTTCCGCTAGTTTGTCGGTCGGGCGAATGTCGATCAACTGGTGCAGGGCCGTACTGGCTGCCGGGTTAGTCGCCTTTGCAAACGCAGCATCGATCAGGGCAGCCGCTACTCCCTGGGCCAGCAGGGTTTGTCTGATGCTTTGCAGGTATACGTTGGTCTGACTGTACAGCCGGGTCACGCGATAGTCGTTATTGTTGACATCCTCTGAAAACAGATCAATCGTTCGGCCCAGCATACCCAGTGCGCTGGTGATCAGCTGATTGTCGGCGGGCGTCTGCACGGGGTTGTTTGTGATCGAAATAATAACCTCGGCCCCACTGTCGACAGCCGCCTGAAAAGGCGTCAGTTCGCGCACACCCCCATCGGCATATTGCCGCACCGGAACGCTACCCGGCCGCCATTCGACGGGCTGCATAAACACCGGCTGGCACGACGACGCCAGCATGGCACGCTGCAAGTCGGTTACGGATTGAATCGTGCGAACATCGTAGTTAGGCGTAGCATTGGCGGCCTGCATGGCGAAATAGACGAGACGTTCGGTTTGCAGGCAGACGGTGGCCAGAAAAACCGGCTTGTTGGTGTTTTTCAACCGATTATACCGGTCAGACGTCACGACGTTTTCAATCAGATGCTTCAATGGCGACGCATCGTGGAGCGATACCTGCCGGAGCAGGTTAAGGATTCCGCCGATGTTCAGGACCTGATCTTCCGTGGTCGTGGTGTAAATCTGCTTGAGCAGTTCCAGTTCGCCAATGGCGGCCAGCGGTACGATCAGCGATCCGGTGCTGGTACCGCAGTAAATGTCAAACCGGTCGATGGGCCGCACGTGCGTGTGGATGTACGACAGTGCCCCTACGGCAAACGCCCCTTTCGAGCCGCCCCCGCTGATTACAAGTGCTGTTTTAGGCATGATTCAGTGTTGGTTATGAAGTGGAAGGGTAAGCGGTTTTGTAGAGTGGCCCGTTCATGTCGCCTACTGACATCATAACACGGGGGCGCGGGATTTCACCAGATTATAGCCGACAGCGACCTGAAACCAGGTCGACGACTGACTGAGGTCGCGGTGCAGTTTGAACGCAACAGTTATCAGGTCGGAACTGCCTGCTCCGATTCCGCCCCCTACCAGCCGACGTCCCTGATCGGGTCCGGTTGCCCAGAGGTATTCGCCCAGCAGGTGCAGGTTGAAGGACGTTGCCGTCAGAATATTCTTCCCCTGCAGCAGTTTCAGCGTCAGCTGGGGACCAGCCAGTGCACCGACCTGCGTACCCGGATAGGCCCCACCGAGCACCGCGCCGACCCGCAGCCGACCCGGTATCAGCGTGACCTGCGGCACCGCCTGTAGCGTCAGCAGGTAAAGCGGGTTCTGCCCATCGGATTTAGCGAAGCCCTGCGCCAGTTCGACGGGCATCGAAAAATGAGCGGGAAATTCCTGAGCCATCACCCGGCAAAGCGGCAGGCTCAACAGTAGTGTCAGACAATAGCGGTTCATGGTTCGTAGAGGAAGGAAAGCCCAAAAGTAATGCTTCCCGACACACACGAACACCGTATAAACACCTGATTAACAACGTATTTAAGACGAATTTATAAAAAGGATTTTCCGGCAGACCTGTTGGGGGCTGATGCTGCCCCATCGCTCCTTAAACCGGAGGAATACCTACGCTCGACCAGCCACCATCGACAACCAGACTCTGCCCGGTAATCTGGCGTGACGCGGGCGACAGCAGAAACAGGGCGGCACTGGCAATATCCTCGACCGTACCAGGACGACCCATCGGTGTGATTCGCGACCAGATGGGGATGTAGTCCGGATCGTCAAGTGTGCGTTCGGTCAGCGTGGCACCGGGCGCAATGGCGTTGACGGTAATACCGAGGGGTGAGAAATCGATGACCAGTTGCTTCACCAGCATCTCCAGCCCCGCCTTGGTCATGCTGTAAACGGGCAAGCCGGGGTGCCCGATGTGCCCCACCACCGACGACATAAACAGTATGCTCCCCCCCCGCTCTCGGGACGCGTTCGTCTGGCTGCGCATCTGTATAGCCGCCCGTTGGGCCAGAAAGAAGCTACCGCGTAAATTCAGATCGACAATTTTCTGAAAGGCTTCCGGAGTTGTCGTAAAAATATCACCGAAAACAGTGATCCCCGCGTTCGCAATTGCCATGTCGACTGACCCGAACCGCTGCACTGCCGTATCGACTAGCTGTTGGACAAAGGCCACGTCTGACGCGTCGCCGGGGCAGGCTTCGCAAACGCCCCCCGCCTGCCGGATTGTTTCGGCGGCTTTTTCTGCCGATTCAGCATCGAAATCGTTGAGCAGCACCTGCGTTCCCTGCCGGGCCAGCGCCTGCGCAATGGCAAAGCCAATGCCGGTACCCGCCCCGGTGATGATTGCCGTCCGGGGATTTTCTGCTGATTCGTTGGTAAGCATACGAAGTGGCCTGTTGATAGAGGAGCAGCCAGGTAGCTAAGGTACTCAGTTCGGGATTTTACTGTGCATTATGATCGTCCAGTAACCCCTGCGCCAGCCAGGTCGCCAGCGCCTGTCGGTTACTGGCCATCAGGAAGCGTTTCTGATCCTGTCGGTTTTGAATGTTGCCCAGTTCGATAAACACCGTGGGTGCCTGACTTTTCCGCACTACGTACAATTCGCTGCGCGTACTGACATTGCCTACGTACGGACGACCAGGTCGGTAGCGCCGGTAATTCGACGCAAATCGCTTCTGCATTCGATTGGCCAGTCGTTTACCAACGGCACTGCTGGCGTGGTGGTAGAAAAACACGTCGATCATCTGCCCCCGACTCCGGCTGTCGACGTGGATAGTTACCAGTCGCTGGTACGCTCCTTTGTGTTTGGCATACAATCGGTTCACGGCCGACGTTGTCTGATTGAGTCGGGCCAGTTGATTCAGTGGAATGCGCTGACCCGAATACGATACTTCGTCATTGTCGAGGGCCAGAACGGCGTCGTTGCGAATGCCATCGTTGGGGTCGCGTACCATCATATAAACCGTTGCCCCCTGTTGCTTGAGCAGCTGCGCCAGTCGCATCGTTACGTCATAAGCGTATTCATCTTCGGCCAGCCGGAACCGGCCATAGCGCCCGATCGCGCCCGGATCGGGGCCGCCGTGTCCCGACGCCAGATAGTATATCGTTCCCCGCAGCGATGTTGATTTACTAAGCCGTCGGGCTGGAATTCGGGTGGCAATCCGACCTTTCTTCGCTTTTAGTTTAACCGTTTGCCGCCTGACGATGATCTTCCCCCGACCGGGCTGCTTATAAGCCCGGCGCGTCGCCGGTTTGCGCATGGGTGACTTGTTGACGCGGCTTTTCGACGCAGTACGTCCATGTGGGCGTTCGGACAGGTGACGACGGACGGGGCTGGCCGCGTCGGCCGATGGCGCAGTGAGAAGCAACCAGCAGGCCAGCAGTTGCGTAAACAGTAAGAAACGAATCGACAGCACAGATCGGGATAATAAGTGGCAAAGGTATTTCTCAATACGCTGCGGGCCAAGTTTGTCGTATACCGGCCTTATCCAATGGGTCAGGTTCGGTGCAGCAGCGCACAAAAAAGCGAACGGAGTAAACTCCGTCCGCTTCAGGCTAACCACTTAGATACGGGGGTAATTTCTGATTTGATGCCGGGCACTTTCTCCTCGACCGCCTAGCCTATTTCCCAGTACTCAGGCACCAAATCAAAGGCAATTTATCATAGGTTGATAGGTACTATGCCAGTGTCGATTCAACGCTGATTTCGGCGTTGAACAGTTTCGAAATCGGGCAATTCTGCTCGGCGTGATCGACCAGTTCGTCGAATTTCGCCTTGTCAAGACCGGGAACCGCTGCGTCGAGTTTCAGTTTCGAGCTGGTGATCGCACCGTCCTGGAGGGTTATCGTACATTGAACGTCCAGCGTATCGGCCGTAAAACCAGCCTGCTGAATGTTGAAGGCCAGTTGCATCGCGAAGCAACCAGCGTGAGCAGCCGCAACCAGTTCTTCCGGGTTAGTGCCGACACCATCCTCAAACCGGGTGTTGAACGAATATTGGGTGTTGCTCAGAACGGTGCTGTCGGTTGTCAGCGAACCTTTACCATCTTTGCCTGAACCAGCCCAGTGAGCTGATGCCTTACGTGCGATTTTCATAACTCTGCTTAGTTTGCGTTGCAATTGAATGACGATTCAAAAGTAGGACAGTTAGCTCTCCCGACTTTTCACCTATGTTAAAAAGCGTCGGGCTCTATCAATTTGCTCATTATGACCGCATCTCAGCAGGCATTATTACATCAGTATGTTCATCGGTTTGCCCAATTATCCGAAGCTGACATGCAACTGGCCGACGGGTTCTGGCAGCTTCGCACCATGGCCCGGCCCGATCTGTTTACATTTACCAATTCGGTCTGCCGTCAGCTGGGGTTTGTGGTGAAAGGTATTTTCCGGGTGTACTACGTCGACCCACGCACCGACCAGGAACACAATATGTATTTTCTGGCCGAACACACCTTTCTGACGTCGCTGAAGGGCCTGCTCACCCAGACGACCTGCCCCTATCTGATCGAAGCCCTCGAAGACTGCGAACTACTGGTGATCGACTACGACCGCCTGCAACAGCTTTACACGCAGTCGCACGGCTGGGAACGCTTCGGCCGACTACTGGCTGAGCAGTATTTCATGATTAATCAGAACCGATCCGAAAGTCTGCTGACCCAGACCGCCGAAGAACGCTACGTCGATCTGCTCAACAACCAGCCCGACATCCTGAACCGGGTATCGCTGGGTCATATTTCGTCGTATCTCGGCATCAAAGGCCCGTCGCTCAGCCGCATCCGCGCGCAGGTAGCCAGGCGGTAATCTCACGAGCAGTTACTTATCGTATTCGCTTAGCCGGATTCTCAATGACAAACGGTGTTTTTACACGCTGACGGGGACAGGTGGCGTAGATCGTGTGCAATACGTCGATCAGTTTTTCCACCACTATTGGTGGAAACTGGGTATTGAACGTCTGTTGCTGACCATTGAAATAAACAGTCAGTGATTGCTGCGGAGCATCGCAGCATAGTTTTGACTCAATCGCCCCCCCACTGACGCAGGTAGCAGGTCTGCAATGCATTAATCAGCCTATAGCGTAAACTATCGGAAAGCTGCCCGACGAAATATCCCTGAGCTGCAACGTCTATCGAATCCTCCTGATGTCTGTAATGCGCTTTCAACACGTGTAATCTGACTCGTCCGCTGCTATCGACAGCAAATTCATAGATAGGACACGTTCCATAACATGGCCCGGATGCAAAAGCCAACTTCTCAAAGTGAATGGTTGAGTCGATTGTCAACTCCTGTCGGTTGACAACGATGGGGCGACGGTTGCCAAAGAACTTCTCAGCGAGTTTTGATACCGGTATCAGCACCAGCGTACGGCGGTCAGGCTGGGTAGCAGTAAACATCAGATGATCCGTGTGAACCTGCTTGAACTTGTCGGCTGATGACGTGTATGAGTTTGTAAAATCAAGTGTATCGCCACGTTTAACAAGGTTGAACGAGCGGCTAAAATCACCCGCTGACAAGTAATTAGCATTACGTTCACCAGTCATATCGCCGATAACAGCAGCCTGCATCCGATCATTTATCCACGTTCCTGTCAGATTACCAGCCTGTCCGTGTGCAGCTATATGAGCACAGACGATCAGCAATACACCCCCTATCTGTATAAACCAGCCTATCGGTTGGAGTGTGTTCAGTGCGTTCATGATGCTGAGAACTTATCCGAAAAGCCTGTCAACCCTGTCTGCTAAGAATCTGATCGTTACTCAATGCAGTGGTGTCGGGCCGGGCCACGGTGTCGGGTCAGCGTTCCTGACCTAACACAACTGCATAGAATTCAATCAATCCTGTAATCCTGTCAAAAACTTGTTAATGACTGTCGCGCCGGACTTCGCTGCCGGAGCCGCCCTTCAGAAAGTCGAAATCGGCCCCTTCGTGTGCCTGGGTGACGTGCTGGATGTACAGGTTCACGTAGCCCCGGCCGTAGCCAAGGTCAGGCGCGATAAACTGCGACCGGCGTTCCGCTAACTCGTCATCCGACACATGCAGGTGCAGGCTCCGGTTGGCGACATCGAGCGTAATCTGATCGCCGTTTTGCACCAGGGCGAGATTACCGCCCACGGCCGATTCGGGCGACACGTGTAGCACCACCGTTCCGAAGCCAGTACCGCTCATGCGTCCGTCGGAGATACGCACCATGTCGTGAATACCCAACGCCAGAATCTTGGCGGGCAGCTGCATATTGCCCACTTCGGGCATACCCGGATAGCCTTTCGGTCCGACGTTTTTGAGCACCAGCACACAGTCGGGGTCGACGTCGAGGGCGGGGTCATCGATGCGGGCTTTGTAGTCGTCGATGTTTTCGAATACCACCGCCCGACCCGTGTGCTGCATCAGCGCGGGCGTAGCCGCCGACGGTTTCAGTACCGCCCCGTTCGGGCATAGGTTGCCCCGTAGCACGGCAATACCTGACTCGGGCTTGAACGGCTTGGTAATGCTGCCGATCACGGCCGGGTCGTAGCATTGGGCGTCGGCACAGTTTTCACCGATGGTATGGCCGTTGACGGTCAGGGCGTCGGTGTGCAGCAGGTCGCGGAGTTCATTGATAACGGCGGGCAGACCACCGGCGTAGAACAGATCCTCTACGAAGTGTTCACCCGACGGCTGGAGGTTGGTCAGCAGGGGAATCTGCGCCGACAACCGATCGAAATCATCCAGAGACAAGTTGATACCGATCCGCCCGGCAATGGCTGTCAGGTGCAGAATGAAATTAGTTGACCCGCCGAGGGCCGCGTTAATCATGATCGCATTTTCAAACGCCTTCCGCGTCAGCAGTTGCGACGGCGTTATGCCTTCCCTGACCAGCTCGACCATGCGCGCACCCGTCAGGTGGGCCAGCACTTTCCGGCGCGAATCGGCCGCCGGGATCGTAGCGTTGTCGGGCAGGGCCAACCCCAGCGACTCGACCATTGCGGCCATCGTGGAGGCTGTGCCCATCACGGCGCAGTGCCCCTGACTCCGGGCCATACCGGCTTCAGCGGCCACAAACTCCGCCTGACTCATCTCGCCCATCTTGAACGCTTCAGCGAATCGCCACAAGTCGCTCGTACCGATTTTTCGGCCCTGAAATCGCCCGGCCAGCATCGGCCCGCCCGACACGACCATCGTGGGAATGTCGACGCTGCATGCGCCCATCACGAGCGACGGGGTCGTTTTGTCGCAGCCACACATCAGAATAACGCCATCGAGCGAGTTGCCCCGGATACTTTCTTCGACGTCCATACTGGCGAGGTTGCGGAAGAGCATGGCCGTGGGTTTGATCTGGCACTCGCCCAGCGACATGACCGGAAACTCCAGCGGAAAACCACCTGCTTCCCAGACGCCCCGCTTGATGGCTTCAGCCAGTTCGCGGAAGTGGGCATTGCAGGGCGTCAGTTCCGACCAGGTATTGCAGATGCCGATAACGGGCTTCCCCTCAAATTCATGGTGCGGAAAGCCCTGGTTTTTCATCCAGGCGCGGTAAATGAAGCCGTCTTTTCCGGTGCGGCCAAACCAGTCCTGTGAGCGAAGGGGCATTGAGCGGGCGTTTAAAGTTTTATGTTTAACGGTCAAGGTTGTCAGTCCGGCAAGGTACGCCCGGAGTTCAATCTATCGGTACACTACGCTCGTCAAAGACCGGCAGGGGGTGGCTTTTACTTTCCGGCGGTCAGGCTTTTCGGTCGGAATGGCCCAGCGATTTGTCAGGATTCACTACATCGCGGACGAGTTGTTTCAACTCCTTGATGTCGGGAAAACGCCCGGCGATTTTACGATCAAACACGACCTGATCGTCGATTCGTACGGAAAACCGGCCACTGGTTTCCGAGGGTTGCAGCAGCACACCGTGAACATCATCGGTGAAGGTAGTGAGCAGTTCCTGCGCCATCCAGGCCGAGCGCATCAGCCAGCCGCACTTAGGACAATATTCGAGTGTAATCGTGGGTTTCATGGGTCAAATCGGGTTACTGACCGGGGGCTGCCAGACAGCTACAGTCAGGGTCTATTTTGCCGGTCAGAACCGGCCGGATAACGTATCCATCTGACGATCATGGCACTAAACCGGGGGCTCTCGTCGTTAAGTTCCCACTACCATCCAGAATATGTTTTGCTTAAACGAGTTGGATTATCAGTACTGATGGCCGCCCTGCGCCCGTCGCTTACCATGGCCGCCAAGCTAACGGCAGGCCCCGTTTTCCCCCCAAATCTGGTTCCAGCCAGTCAAATCGCGCTGGCCGATGCGACGGTTGCCCGGCTTACTCCGGTGCTTGCCAAACCGGAGCTTCCCTTACTCGACGTCGATTTCTGCGGTGAGTGCATGCCCTTTCATCAGACGGAAGTCGTCAGTCGCTGGAAACACGTTTTTACCCTGTTTCGCCCGCAGGCCCGCTCCCTCGATGCGCTCCGCGAACGGGCCGACGCATTTTTCCCCATTATTGAACCGATCATGGCCAAGTACGACATTCCCGACGATTTTCGGTACGTGCCGATGGCCGAGAGTGATTTGCAGCCACGCGCCGTATCGCGGGCAGGTGCAGCCGGTTACTGGCAACTGATGCCCGGCACGGCGCGGGCGCTGGGCCTGAAAGTGGGCAAAGGTATCGATGAGCGGTTCAACGCGAAGAAAGCCACCGAAGCCGCCTGTAAATACCTGCGCGAACTGTATACCCAGCTAGGGTCGTGGTCGCTGGTAGCAGCTGCGTATAATGCCGGGCCGGGTCACCTGAAAAACCAGCTTCGACGCAACACGCAGGCCGATTACTACAGCATGGTTCTCCCGCGCGAAACCCGCTACTATCTGTTCCGGGTGCTGGTGTACAAAGAGATGATGTCGCGCCCCAACGATTATTCGGCGTTTCTATCGCCCCTACCGCTGACGGCCTAAGTAGATCAAAGAGTGAAAGAGCGAAAGAATGAGAGAGCGAAAAAAGCTAATGCAGCAAATCACTCTTTCGCTCTTTCGCTCTTTCGCTCTTTATATTTGCAGGTGCAAACTTCCGGGCAGTCAAATTGGTTTACTATCCTACCCGCTTCTGGTTTGCTTACCTCGCTGCTGAATGCTATCCGATACAAAACAGACCTCCGCACCGCCAACAGAAAAACCTGCTGAGCCGGGACGGTTGACCCGTCTATTCCTTGCCCTGTCTGATGTGGCGTCTTTTGTCGGGCGGTTCTTTCGGGAAGCCATTCTCCCGCCTTACGAGTTTGGCGAGATCATCCGTCAGTGCTACGAAGTGGGTTTCCGCTCGCTGTTGCTAATCTCGACAACTGGTTTTATTACGGGCATTGTATTCACCAATCAATCGCGACCATCGCTGTCGGAGTTTGGGGCCACATCGTGGCTCCCCTCGCTGATCGCCATTGCTATTGTACGGGCGCTGGGCCCACTGGTTACAGCCCTGATTGCCGCCGGCAAAGTGGGGTCCAGCATCGGGGCTGAACTGGGCTCGATGAACGTGACCGAGCAAATCGACGCGATGGAAGTATCGGGTACTGACCCGTTTAAATTTCTGGTCGTCAGCCGCGTCATCGCCACGTCGTTCACGATTCCGATTCTGACGTTCTACACGATTTTTGTGGCCCTGATCGGCGCGTTTATCAATGTAAACGCCAACGAACAGACCAGCTTTTCGTCGTTCATGCAGGAGGTGTTCGGAGCCGTTACATTCCTCGACATCTTCGCGTCGCTGTTCAAATCCATCGTCTTTGGTTTCACGATTGGTATGGTTGGCTGCTACAAAGGATTTCACTCATCGAAAGGCACCGAAGGCGTCGGCAAGGCGGCCAACTCCGCTGTGGTCACGTCGATGTTCCTGATATTTATTGAAGAACTGCTTTCCCTGCAAATCATCGGCGCGCTGCGGGCAAACTGAGCTTAATGAGCGAATGGGTGAATGAGCGATTGAGCGAATAAACTTCGTCGTCAGCAACTTTCACTCATTCGCTCATTCACCCATTCACTCATTGACTATATGCCCTCTGAAGCAGAAGCTATCATCGTCATAAAAAACCTGCGGAAGTCATTTGGCAACCTGCACGTGTTGCAGGGCGTTGATCTGACGGTTAGTCGGGGCGAAAACGTCGTTGTGCTGGGCCGGTCGGGTACGGGCAAGTCGGTACTGATCAAAATTCTGGTTGGCCTGCTGAAACCCGATTCGGGCTTTGTGTCGGTACTGGGACAGCAGGTTGAGAACCTGAACGGACGCGAGCTGGATCAGTTTCGGCAGAAAGTGGGCTTTTCGTTTCAGAACAGTGCGCTCTACGACAGCATGAGCATCCGCGAAAATCTGGAATTTCCGCTGGTACGTAACGTGCGCAATCTAAGCCGGGCTGAGATCGACCGGGCCGTCGAAGAAGCCCTCGATAACGTGGGGCTGTCGCAGACGATCAATCAGATGCCATCCGAACTGTCGGGGGGGCAGCGTAAGCGGATCGGCATTGCCCGGACGCTGATTCTCAAGCCCGAAATCATGCTGTACGATGAGCCTACCGCCGGTCTCGACCCGATCACGTGTCTTGACATCAACAACCTGATCAACGAAGTGAAAGACCAGTATAAAGCGACGTCTATCATTATCACGCACGAT